>Ga0315314_1000417_pt1 | contig 48848 bp, 49 predicted proteins | sample TDP9_MG_FD_203631 | JGI IMG/M metagenome (GOLD analysis project Ga0315314, IMG submission 203631) | Freshwater sediment microbial communities from Lake Towuti, South Sulawesi, Indonesia - TDP9 | ecosystem: Environmental > Aquatic > Freshwater > Lake > Sediment | place: Indonesia: South Sulawesi... | reverse complement strand
CTCCTGAATACCTCTCTCACACCTCTCTCTGATTCTCCTACCCATTTTGATAGTAGCTCTGGTCCTCTTATGCTTATGAAGTTCGCCTCACTCTCAGTAGCTACAGCTTTTGCTAACAGAGTCTTGCCAGTGCCAGAGGGACCATAAAGAAGAATCCCTTTTGGTATGCTGTAACCTATTTGCTTGTATAGCTCTGAATACTTCAAAGGCCACTCTACAGCCTCTTGAAGCTCTCTCTTAACAGATTCTAAGCCACCTATATCATTCCACTTCACATCTGGCGTCTCTAGATAGACTTCTCTCATGGCTGATGGCATAATATCTTTTAATGCATTTTCAAAATCACCAGCATTAACTTGTAGTTTGTTTAAAACATCAGGTTGTAACTTATCCTCTCCTAGCTTTAGCTCAGGGAGAACCCTTCTCAAAGCCTTCATAGCAGCCTCCTTACATAAGTATTCAAGATCAGCACCGACAAATCCATGAGTTACAGATGCTAGCTTCTCAAGATTTACATCATTGGTCAATGGCATATTCCTTGTGTGAATCTGTAATATCTCAAGCCTTCCTTTCTTATCAGGCACTTTTATCTCTATTTCTCTATCGAATCTGCCAGGTCTTCTTAAGGCTGGGTCTAATGCATTCGGTCTGTTAGTAGCTGCAATGACTATAACCTTCCCTCTGGCTTCTAATCCATCCATCAAAGATAGCAACTGGCTTACTACTCTTCTCTCAACTTCTCCAGTTACTTCCTCTCTCTTCGGGGCTATTGAATCTATCTCATCTATGAAGACAATGCTAGGTGACTTCTCCTTGGCTTCTTTAAATATCTCTCTAAGCCTAGCTTCAGACTCTCCATAAAATTTACTCATTATCTCTGGTCCACTTATGCTGATGAAATGAGCATTGCTTTCAGTGGCTACTGCCTTTGCCAATAATGTCTTTCCTGTTCCAGGAGGACCATAAAGCAGAACTCCTTTAGGTGCCTCAACCCCAAGCTTTTCAAAGATTTCAGGATGTCTTAGAGGGAGCTCTATCATCTCCCTTACTTTCTGTATCTCATCTTTTAATCCACCTATGTCCTCATAAGTAACCTGTGGCACTCCTCTAAATATCTCTCCCTTCTCTGATATAACGAAGATAGTTCTTTGAGTTATCAATACAGCATCAGCCATAGGATTAATTCCAACAATTTGAAAAGTCAGCCTTCCTCCAAAATAAGGTATCATAACATTATCCCCTTTTGTTACAGGGACGCTCTCTAAAGCATCTGCCAAATATCTCTCATCTATGGGCGGTATAGCTTCTAATGGTGCTACTACTACTTTCTCAGCAGGTAAAGCCTTGATTTTCTTAATAATAACTGTATCTCCTATAGCAACTCCAGAATTATTTCTTATCAGACCATCGACTCTTATTACACCTCTCCCCTCATCAGAAGGATAGAGAGGTAAGCATTTAGCAACTGTCCTTCTCTTTCCTCTAACTTCTACTATATCTCCTGTAGAAGCACCAAGGGCATCCATGGTATCGTAATCTATTCTTGCAACTCCTCTTCCTACATCTCTAGTGTATGCTTCTAAAACCTTTAGCGATATGTATTGCTGGCTCATCTAACACTCTTGCTCCAATTTAATCTTAGTATGCCTTTTATATCTTTATCCTTGATTTTAAATGTTACTTAATTCCGTTATAAGATACAGATGCACTTTCTGGTTCTACTGGTGCCTTAATTTTATCTTCGCTTTATACTTCCTGTCACCATGAATGGCATATTCAAGGTAAAATATGGAAGGCAGTAAATAATCATTAATTTCATGTATGAATTTATTGAATTTTTAATTCATTTCATCTATTTATATAAATGAAAAATTTTATGCTCTCTTTGATAAATAATAATATGATCCCCTCTCCTTCTGCTCTCTATCTAGCTTGCTATCTGGCTTATTGACTCTAGGTCTTCCAGTATCTATATCACGCCTATAAGTTATTCCTAAATCTTTAAGAAATATGTTCATGCCTTCCTCCTTTTCCATAGGAGATGTAGCCTCGCCTTTAACTCCTTGCTCACCAGTGAATATCATGAGAGAGTCAGATACTATGTCTATGAGTTGAACATCATGATCTACTATCATCGCAGATTTGCCTTGAGCCTTGACGAACCTTTGAACTGCTTTTGCAAAGGCTACTCTATCCTCCACATCCATAAAGGCTGATGGCTCATCTAAAGCATAAACATCAGCTTCTCTTAATAGGCATTCTGTTACAGCTACCTTCTGTAGCTCTCCTCCACTAAGATCCTTTACTTGCCTATCATATAGTTTGTGAATCCTTAAGGGATTGATTATCAAGGATTGAATCAAACCTGTGTTTAAATTATCTTCTGATACTCTATCCAAAAGGCTCTTGACATCTCCATCAAATTCAGCATTAAGGTACTGAGGTTTGTATGATATTTTTGCCTTGCACTTTACATCTCCTTCATCAGTTTTTTCCTCTCCTGCTATTATCTTCATGAAAGTTGTCTTTCCTAAAGCATTTCCTCCTAGGATTCCCAGAATTTCTCCCTCTCTTAAAGATCCCCCTGAAACTTTTAATTTAAATCCTGGGTAGGATTTTAAAAGATCACTATACTCTATCTTGTTGGGAGTTTGTAAGGAATCACTTATAGGAGCATAAACATCGAATATTATAGGCTTATCCCTGAACCTTACATTCTCAGCAGGCAAGTATCCATCAAGCAGAGTGTTAATCCCAACTCTTGCTGACATTACACCAGATACTATGCCGTAAGCCCCAGGATCGCCATAAAGTATATGCACATAATCACTTAAATAATCTAAAACTGTTAAATCATGCTCAACAACCAAGACAGACTTCCCTTGCTTAGCCAAGCTAGATATTACCTTGGCTACTCTCAATCTTTGAAATACATCATTATATGATGAAGGTTCATCGAAGAAGTATATATCAGCCATCTTTGAGGCACATAAGGCTACTGCTAACCTCTGGAGCTCGCCACCACTCAGCTCTTTAACAAGTTTATGTAGAGACTCTTTAAGGTTTAGTTGTTCGACCAATTCATCCATTTTTCCCTCCTCATCGAACATTTTCAATAGAGATAAAGCATCACTCTTCCACACTTTAGCTAATTGATAAACTGTTTGAGGTTTAAAAGAGACTCTTAACTCCTTCCTATAAATCTTCTCAAAATGATCTTTTAGCTCTGTTCCTTGAAAATGATTGATGATCATATCCCAATCAGAAGGATTGTCCATCATGCCCATATTCGGTCTAATGTTACCAGAAAGGATGTTCAGCGCAGTAGTCTTTCCAGTCCCGTTTTTTCCCACTAACCCCACTATGACCCCTCTTCTAGGTATCGGCAATCTATAGAGCCTGAAGCCGTTAAGACCGTATTGATGAATCTTATCTTCCTTTAACTCCTCTGCTAAGTTGATTATTATAATTGAATTAAAAGGGCATTTTTTGATGCAAATGCTACATCCTGTACATAACTCCTCACTTATTATAGGCTTCTCATCCTCGCCAAAAATTATAGTCTTATCGCCCATCTTCACCCCTGGGCAGAGCTTATAGCACTCTAATCCACACTTCTTAGGTTGGCATCTCTCCCTGTCCAATACAGCTATGCGATGGACCAAATATCCCACCTTAACATGATAAAAACCGTTCTGAGGCTTTTGAATCAGATTTTATTTACTTAAAGCTTAACTGTCTATAGTATTACCATGAATAAATATTTTAAGCTAGGGGAACGCTGGCTTACAACGAACACCTCTACTTAAGCACGTGTCTTCTATTTTTGCTTTTAATCTGCACCAATACTCTGAGTTCTTTGTAACGAGTGATGGTAAATGATCTTCAAGCCCAGTTCTTTCCTTTTCTAAAAATGATGCCATAGAGTCTAATACCCAAGGTCTCAAGTTAAGTTTGTCATAGATTATTTCGCTCTTTGTCTTCTTGGCTAAGTCGATTATTTGTAATATGCTATCATCATCGTCATTTATTTCAGGTATTATGGGGCCTAAGAAGATCCAAGTATTTACTCCTTTATCGTAGAATTCTTCTATAACCTGAATAAGAGACCTTGGCGATGGAGCCCTTGGCTCTAACTTCCTAGCAAGATCATCATCAAGAGTAGTTATAGTAACGCCTACATCAAACCCTCTCGGTTTGATCAAATCTCTATCCCTTAGGACTAAAGGAGATTTTGTCTGTATAGAAATTGGAAAGTTATGAGTTGATAATAATTCAATACATTTTCTCGTTAACTGTAACTTTGCTTCTAATGGTTGATAAGGGTCTGTGACTGTGCTTATGCCAACTTTGCCCTTTTTAAGACTCTTCAATTGAGTAGACAAAGCTTCAACTATGTTTATCTTCGCCTTTACAAACTTTCCCCAATTTTTTGCGATTTTCTCATCACGAAATACAGATGGGCTATAGCAGTAGATGCAACCATGCTCACAGCCAAAGTAAGGATTTAACGAATAATTTAAGTCTGGTAGCTTGGTACATGAAATAGCATTCTTACAAGTGATGTAAGAGTAATTAATCATAGACATCATCTTAATAATCAGTGAGCTTTCTTTGAAAAAGTGCTCCCTTTAACATTACACTATTCTCTATCCATTTTTCAAGAGGTACTGTGAGAACTTTACGAGCAAAATTTAAAGCAGATTGTAAGTTATCAAACTTCTTTGGCTCTCTTCCTAATGTGCTTCTCACGCTTTCCCTTACATTCCAAACACCAATAGGTAAGATATAGCCTGGATGAATTTCTCTTAACATTAGGACTTTTGCTTGCCTCTTCATCTCTTTTAATTTCTCAGCCACTGCTAGCCTTGCAGAATAATAGCATCCACCTACTTCAGCGTAGGTAGACCTTCCCATATAACTCTCATAGTCTCCCATTATGGCTAGGGTTTTACCCCCTACATTCCATACAGTTCCTGGGAACCATGCTTCTATCCATTCAAAGCTCCATCTCTCTGGCATAAATATAGCCAAGAAGATGTTATCCAAATTCTTAAAAGAATATACCTCATACTCATCCAAACTATTATATTGCTTTATCTCCTTGATTAACCCTAGTGAGATTATGTTATCAATAGCTGTAATGCTCCATTTTGTAGGCACTAATCTCCTTCTATCCCAAATCCCTAGCATACCAACACTGAAGGCACGCTGAATTCTACTAACAAGAACTCCCTCATTATACAACTTATTGACAGATTCGAAAGCCCTCATATCTCTATCATAGTAAGCTTTCTCGATCTTTCTATCAACACTTATGTTAGAGGCTTTAAAGGACTTTAATGGTGCTGAAGGACCAAAAGGTTGAGCATCATCACTTAAAGATAGCATACCTATGGGTCTTTTGGTGAATGATGCCTCTGAATCTACAGGAGATGCACTCATAGATAATTCCTGAATTAAATCGAGTAAATGACTACCTCTTGAGGCATCAGATATGTGCATTCTGATCTTACCTCTAATTAAACTGAAGCGATATTCTATGATTTCATCAATAGATTTACCTACCCAAAGCTCAGGAGTATCGAGTATCTCAGTATCGCCAAAGTATGGAGGTATCATGGGGCCAATATAGACTTTAGGATAGCCTATCTGTCCTACAAAAGCTCCTGGTGGAGTCGAGCCTTCAACTCTATCTGATGATATGAAAGAAGAGCTTTTTATCAATGATCTAGCTTTAGCTATAATAGGGCACCTTAGCTTTCCACATAACATTCTCCCTCCTTTACAGATCAAGCATAATGGTGATGCTTCTCCAGCTAATTTTATATCATCTGATAGAAATCTTAAGTCCTTTAGCAATTCATCCTTAATCCATTCGTATCCATTCAATAGTTTTTAATATCATTAACTGGTTTAATAATTTAATGATCATACATAATTATTAGATAGCATCGAGAAAAAATTTTTCATATTAGAAATCATAGATGAAGTGAAGGATAAAAATTTAAAATTCATGTATGAAATTCTTTCATTTTAAGTATCTTCCTTCAAAATCTATTCCAACATGCCTTTTTAGATTCATAACTTCTTTTGATAATCTATTCACATCATTCATAGAACTTAATCCTTTCCAGCAAGATAAAGAATCTAACATGGCATGAAGGGCTAGCATTCTCACCTCTTCTTTTATGTAGTAATTTGCTTCATCCTCGAAGCTTCTTCCAGCTAAATCTAGCCATTTTTTCCCAAACTTATCATAAAGAGATATTGCAAGCATAGATAGCCAAAAATAAGAATTTTTAAGATCATCTATGAGCTTAGGATTTAAATCCTTGTTTGAGATAGCTTTTGCAACCTCTTTTATTTTTTCTATGGCAACTTTATTAGGGTAAATCATCTTATCCTCTTTTATTCCATTGCTCAATTTTATCCTCTTTTTGATCTTTATATCCTCAGGATAGTTTATGTTGAAAAAAGAATTCAATTCTTTATCAATTTCTCTTATATTCTCCACATTGATCAGATACGATTTTCTGCTTCCTCTTATTATATCATCAGGCCTCCATCTCTTAAGGCTTAGAAGGGCTGGATAGCAGAGTAATACATGCTCTCTTCTATAGACTGTTATGAGGGGCTCGATCTTTCCGTCTGGCCATAAAGGTGAGACGGCATCAAAATCCTTGGCTTTATCTATCAACAGTTTGGGTACATCTTTCTTTACATAAGGAGTATCACATGGCAAGACTAATATCAAATCATCTTCAATTATTCTTGCACTAGTTGCAAGACCTACAAGAGGGCTATGCCCAAAGCCTTCCATATCTGATATTATGCCAAGATTAGGATAATTCTTAGAGAAGATTTCTGAGTATGATTTTACTTGTTCTTCATCTCTCACTACTACAGCAACTTTATCAGAGACTTGATAAGCTGTATCAATAACCCATTCTATCATTCTTTTGCCATCTAAAATTTCTAAAGCCTTATCCCTTTTTTTATAGCCAGGTTTTTGAAAACGCCTACTCTCTCCACCAGATAGAATGGCAACTCCTACTTTCATCTATTGCGCCTCTAAACATATCATTACCTAACTTAGATTAAAGTAATACTAGAGGCATAAGGCTAAATGCTATAATCAAATAGAGAACTTTCAATCCCCATTTTATGAGTCCTTCTATTGAAACTTTATACGGGAAACATCAAGTTTAAACTCATTTCTAAAAATCAGTAACATTTAAGTTGTATGTTTACGTTTAATTTTACGGTGATGTAGATGACTAAAACAACGATCATGATCAGAGAAGATGTGTACGAGGTGTTGAAAAAGAAGTATGGAGCAAGAGGCATGTCAAAGGCAATAAATGAGATATTAGTTGAAGCACTTCTCAAAGGAGAAAGTATGTTCGGAACAATGGAAAAGACATCGCTCAAAGATTTAAGGAATCATAGGGATAGAGTATGAGATACGTAGTTGATTCTTACGCTTGGCTCGAATACTTCATGGGTACCGTTGCTGGCGAAAAAGCCAAGAAAATAATAGATTCCAGTGCAGACGAAAAATTAACGCCGACGATATGTGTAGCCGAAATATACGCCAAGGTTCTTCGAGTAGGAGGGCTAGAAAAAGCGGAGCTTCAAAGAGCTTTCATCAAATCACGGAGTGCCGTAGTATCTTTGACCGAAGAAGTAGCCGTTGAAGCCGCCAAGATCGATGTTGAGATGAAAAAGAAAGTTGCATGATGGGGACTAGCTGACTCAATAGTTCTAGGCACAGCTAGAAAGAAAAGAGCAAAAGTGCTAACTGGCGATGAACATTTCTTAAATTTGGAAGAAACAACCTACATTGGATAACCTAACCAAGCCATTTTGAGGCAAGATTGATTTTTGAGCTTTCGATCTCATTTTATGAATCTCTATTTCGAACTAAGCGTTCTGACCTTGAAGTTTGTTATTGTTATACCTACTATTTCGTTGTCTGCGATTCTGTATATGACCCCGTCTTCAACTTCAACGCTGTCTTTAGCTTCTCTAGGCTTTCCAAAGCTTATGTATAACACGTCAGCTTCCTCATCATAGTCCAGATCGATCTTTTCTAGGCTTACTGAGACTTTCTCCATATCACTTCGCCCTTAACCTTGGCGACATTAGAAGTAAAGTAAGCGGTTATAATAACCTTTTCTTCATGAAGCTTACGGTAAACAACTACAAGATATTTTAACCCTATATGGAGTTCAGTATAGAATTTTAAGGCTTTAAGCTCACCTCTCAATCCCTTAACAACCAAATCAGGGTTTTGGACAGTCTCAACTATTTCATTAACGTAAGTTGCGACTTCTGGATGTCTTGCAATAATATGATCAAGAACCTTCTTGGAGAGCTTTATTTTCATTACTTGACTATTCACTGTTCTGTCTCAATTCTTATTAAGTATTTTTACATCTATCGAAGCATCAGTTATGTAGCTACTTTTTTCAGATGCCAAGAATACTACAATTTTCAGATCTTTAAGCCAAATAAACATTTGCGTGACGAATTAGATGTAGTAAAATAAAAAGTTAAACGTAACATAGTTTCGATCTTTATGTATGGTTCATAAGAAAAGGACAGAGAAGGATTATCTTGGTCAAAAAGAGATACCAGAGGATGCCTACTATGGTATTCAGACTTTAAGAGCAATTGAGAATTTTCCTATAAGCGGGATAAAAGCTCATCCAGAGTTCATAAAAGCTACTGCCATTGTAAAGAAGGCTTGCGCTGAAGCTAATATGATGATAGGAGATTTAGAGCCTAGGATTGCAAAAGCCATTATCAATGCTGCTGATGAGATCATAGATGATAAATGGCATGATCAATTCTTGGTAGATGTATTTCAAGCAGGAGCTGGAACATCTCATAATATGAATGTAAATGAAGTTCTTGCCAATAGAGCCATAGAGCTATTAGGTGGTAAGAAAGGAGATTATAGCATAGTTCATCCTAACGATCATGTGAATATGGCTCAATCTACTAACGATGTATTCCCAACTATCATGCGAATTTCTTGCCTCTCTTTGGTTCAAAAACTAATACCAGAGATGAAAAATCTTGAGGAAGCTTTTAACAAAAAAGCCATAGAGTTCGATAAAGTTATAAAGCCTGGAAGGACTCATCTTGAGGATGCTGCACCCATTCGTTTAGGTCAAGTCTTCAATTCATATGCTTCTATAATTGCTGAAAATATTGAAAGGATAGAAAAAGCATTCGTTGCTTTGGAAGATTTGAACATAGGAGCAACTGCAGTAGGTACAGGCTTGAACGCAAGTCCTGAATATGTTAGAATAGCTATAGAGAAGTTAAGGTCTTACACTGGTTTCAACCTTAGAAGCGCTAAGAACTTGATAGCAGTAACTCAATCTATGGGTGATTTTGTAGAACTTTCAAACTCTCTTAAGACTTTAGCAGTAGATATGATCAAAATTGCTAATGATATTAGGCTCATGAGTTCTGGCCCTGTTACTGGATTGGGTGAAATAAATCTGCCTGCAGTCCAGCCTGGATCATCCATAATGCCTGGCAAAGTTAATCCTGTAATTGCAGAGGCTATGAACATGGTAGCCTTTCAAGTAATAGGGAATGATTTGACCATAACTCTTGCTTCACAAGCAGGGCAACTTGAGCTCAATGTAATGATGCCTGTAATTGCCTTCAATTTGATACAATCTTTGCATATATTGAAGAATTCTATTCATGTATTTACTGAAAGGCTTGTATTGGGGATCACTGCCAATGAAAAGAGGTGCAGAGAGATGGTAGAGCGTAGCCCAGGATTAGCTTTAGCGCTAAACCCATACATTGGCTTTGATGCTACTGCAAAAGTCGTTCAAGAAGCCATAGCCACTGGAAAGACTATAAGAGAAGTTGTATTAGAGAGAAAATTGCTTCCTAAAGATATTGTTGATAAGATACTTGATCCTTATGCTATGACTGAGCCAGGTAAAAGAAAGTTAAAGCGAAGTTGAAAATTTAAGATGCTTCTTTTTTTGGCTTAGGGATAGGTGCTGACTTTCTATAAGGTCCTCTCTTCCTCTTTTTAGCCTTCTCCCTCTTTTTCAATTTCTTTATAAGTCTCTTTTCTATGCTCTCTTTATTCATATTTATTCTTATTGAGATAAATCTGTGAAAATTCATTTAAACCTTTGTAGATTAGTTAAAGCCATGGAACTAGGCCTTCATGGGAAGATTGCTGTAGTAACTGGAGCAAGCAAAGGCATTGGGAGAGCAATAGCCATAGGACTAGCAGAAGAGGGTGTAAAGCTTGCTATATTTGCAAGAGGAGAGGATGAATTAAGGGCAACTGCCGATGAAATAGAATCAAAGAAAGGAGTAGAAGTATTTTGGAAGGTTGCAGATACTACAAAGCCTGAAGATGTAAAAGAGTTCTTTAAATCCGTTATAGATAGGTTTGGTAAGATAGATATACTTGTGAACAATGCTGGAAGGGCTCAGCCTGGCACTTTTGATGAGTTGAGTGATGAGGATTGGATGAATGATATCAAAGTCAAGCTCTTCAGCATGATTAGATGCTCCAGAGAGGCTATACCATATATGAGGAAGCAGAGATGGGGAAGGATAATAAACATAAACGCTATAATTGGTAGGCAATCTTTGCCAGGGTTCATCGCAACTACTACGAATAGAGGTGCATGTCTAGCATTTACAAAAGCATTGTCTGATGAATTAGCCAAATACAATATACTTGTGAATAGCGTTAATATTGGATTCGTGAAGACTCCTCAATGGATAAACATTCATAAGAAAAGAGGTGGAGAATTGACCTTTGAGCAATTTATTCAAAAATTCATAGATTACATACCATTAGGGCGATGGGGAGAGCCTGAAGAAGTTGCCAATATTGTAGTATTCTTGGCATCTGAAAAAAGTAGCTACATAACTGGTGCATCAATAGATGTAGGAGGAGGGATGGGAAGATACATATAAGTTTCCAGTATCAGTTGATGCATGTTTCCTGAGTAGAAAATTAATCTTAGCCTTTTAGAATGTAAGAAAGAACCTTATGAGATAGATCTAGCTTGCTCAAATCTATCTCCAACAAAGTTCCTTTCTCTGCTTTCTCAAAGGCTAATTTATAGTCCAATATTAACTCATCCAACTTTGTGCATCTTTCTAATGCATATTTATCTTTGCTTGCAGGGAAGTCAAAGGTTTTGAATATAGTTGGTGCTATAAGCTTAGCTGATGCAAGCATTGCCCAGCATACATCTCTAATCTCCCACTGAGCTACACTATCACATCTCTGACTGAAGATGTGCCTAAACTCTCTTGGATTCGCTGTTATGGTTATATTCGTTTTACATGCAGATGGTACTATGAACCTAGCATCTTCTTTATGAAGACCTTTCTCTGAATATGCTTTATAAATTTGCTCACTAAGAGCCATGAAGTCATTATAGCTAAGTTCGATTTTAGCACCATTCACTTCAACTTGAACCTTTTCATTTTTTATAGATGGAGGCTTCAAATACCATTCATCCTTTCCTATTCTCACATGTCTTTGGCTCTGCTGAGAGAAAGAGGCAATTCTATGTCTGACAAGCTGGTGAGTAAAAACTCTAGAAACATTTTCTAAGCTATAAGTCAAAGAACCATGCTCCATTACATCATTATGCCCTAACTGAAGAGCCTTCTCAAGCATCCTTTTTACATCAGCATCGCTCAATAGATCTTTTCTAAGATAAAGCTCAAATGCAGAATATTGAGAGTAGCAAGACCTCATGGCTGAAGCGCATACTCTCTCAAGATCAGGAGTATATGAAATAAGAATTACTCTCGTTTCCATAATCTTACTACCAACTCTAGCACTAATAAAAGAATTTAGACTTAAATCTTAACCTAATTTATGAATTGTAAAATAATTCATTGTTTTGACCAAGCTATAGGCAGCCTTGCGCTTGTTTTCTTGACTACATTTTCTATGCTCAATCTCAAAGCTCTAGTAATTTCTGTGAATGCTGAGTTTGAATAATCTTCAAGCCTTCCTTGATCCGATAGTGTAGAAATCTTAGGGTCCACAGGAATTTTACCAAGAAATTGTATCCCGACATCTTTTGCAACTTCAAATCCTTTTGAAGGTCCATAGAGCTCTATTTTCTCTCCACATTTAGGGCATTCTATATAGCTCATGTTTTCTATAAGACCAAGAATAGGAATGTTCATATGCCTAGCCATGTTCATCGCTTTTTTTACAACCATCACAGCAAGGTCTTGAGGAGAAGATACCAATATTACTCCATCGAGAGGAATAGACTGAAAGACAGTTAGAGGCGCATCACTCGTACCAGGAGGAAGGTCTACCAATAGATAGTGAAGCTCCCCCCAAGCAACATCTTGATAAAGCTGCCTTATAGCAGTGTTAATAATAGGCCCTCTCCATATTATTGGGGTTGTAGGATCTTCAAGTATAAGGTTCATAGACATCACTTTTATTCCTAATCTTGTCGATACAGGGTTTATTCCAAGCTCTCCCTTTGTAGGTCTCTCATTCAAACCAAATATCTTCGCTATGCTTGAACCAGTTATATCTGCATCTAATATACCAACTTCATGCCCCTGCCTTCTCAGCTCTATAGCAAGCATTCCAGTCACAAAGGATTTTCCTACTCCTCCTTTTCCAGATAATATTGCAATTATATTTCTTATGTCACCCTTTTCGAGCTTCTCTATAATTGGTCTTACTCTTTTTACTCCTCTTTTTTGCTGAACACTCTTTGCAAGGGCATCCAGCTCTTCTTTTGTCATCGAAGTTAATTTTACATCAACAGCTTGAACGCCTTTTATGCTCATCAAAGCTTTCTCTACATCGTTCTTTATAGTATGGGCAAGGGGACAGTTAGGCACTGTAAGTGCAATAGTAACATTGACTTTATTCTCATCTATCTCTATATTTCTTACCATGTTCAAATCTACTATATTAATGCCTATCTCTGGGTCTATCACTCTCTTTAATCTATCAATTATTATTTCTTTATCTAACATATAGCCAACCTTCTTTATAGCTGAACCTCCTTTCTTGCCTTCTTTTATATCCTCCGCTAATTGATTTTATGGTCATCATCTATAACAATAGTTATAACGATTATTTAAGCTGATCTAAAGAAGCAGATAGTATCAATGATTAAGAGCTTGACAAAGATATTGAAAAAGTTTAATTGATTAATGTTTGAAATATAATTTTAGAGAACAGAGCAACATTGACAACGAAAGTAGAGATAAATCCAGGTGCATGCCAAAAGAAGGTGCTAATTAAAGTGAATAGATCAGGTTCAAAAGTTAGTGTAAGCATTGAATCTGATTGTCCTAGAGTAATGAATCTTTCTGAAAGGATAAAAGAATTGGATAGGCGTGAATTCTCCAGAAGGATAAGTGACAACATCGTATACAAAGCCTCTTCTGAAGCATATCTTCACTCAACATGCCCTGTACCTTGCGCCATACTCAAAGCCATAGAAGCAGAGTTTGGTTTAGCGGTTAAAAAGGACGTAAAAATATTGTTTGTAGAGTGATTTATTCACATTATAGGATTATAAGTTTCAAATCATTCTTCAGGTTTGAACCTTTTAGCTTCCTCGACAAGAGCCCTTATGTTATCAATAGGTATTAAGGGCTCAATGCCACAAGAAGGTTCAAGTATGTCGATGCCATCTTCAAGTGCCTTTCTTGCAACAGCCTTCACCTCATCTGGAGTGCCGTGAGTCAATATTCCTCTTGACTCAACATTACCTAGAATTTTAACATTGCCTACAATAGGCTTGATCTTAGCTATGTTGACGCTCTGCTTTACGCTTATACCATCAAAACCAATATCGACCATCTCTGGTATGAATTTCTCTACATCTCCACATAGATGCATGACCCTTATCCCTCCCAAATCGTCGGCTATTTTCATTAAAGCTGGTTTGACAAGTCTTTTAAAAGCTTCAGGGCCTGCTTTATCAGGCGTCCCTAAAGGCTCTCCCAAGGATACTATGTCAGAGCCTGCACGATATTGTGCATTAGCGTAACCTATTATAGCCTCTACAGCGAAATCGACGAACTTTTTGGCTAGATTTGGATTTGTTGAAGACCACTTTATAAAACTCAATGGTTCCGCGAGTTCACCTGCAAGGGAGAAGGGACCAAAGATGAAACTTGAGATCGGGAGAAAGTCTCCTACCTCTCTCCTTACAAGATTAATAGCTTCCATTATTGCTGGTATTCTCCCCCTTTCTAGAAGATCATCAGGCATCTTGAGATCATCAGGTCTATGGAATGCATGGCTTATAATTGCAGGCTTGAGTCCATGATCATCGTAATACTTGATTTCACACCCTAAGGCTTCAGGCAATATGCTGAATTCATAACCAATGTTCACACATTCAAATCCTGTTATCTTTTGACTCTCGATGGCAAGCCTAGCCATCTTCTCAGAATCTCTAAAAGCTTCAGGCCAATATATCCCAACAGCCTTCTGGATTTCAATCGAGACGCTTCCTCCACAGGCTCCTATGCAAGATACAGGGACTCTATCTACCTTTCCTCCCAATAAAGCAGTCAAAACTCTTCTTTTTGGAGTAAAATTTGCCATTATATTTCCTCCTTACTAAATATTGAGATTAAAGTTTATCCAAAATCCTAACTTCTTTATGATACTTCAACTTCTGGCATATCTCTGAACATTAGCTCTTTTCCGCCTATTAAATGCATCTTAAGCCTTCTAAGAGCTTCATAATGATGAAAAACCCTCTGTGTATATTCTTCATGCTTTTGTAAATCAGAGCTCTTTACTGCATCGATTTCTTTCATTTTATATTGCTTATACCTGTATGTAATAAGTTTCATTAAATTGTAAAGGTAAGTAGTTCTTGTCTCTCTTGATCCTCCAATGCACTCTTCAAGAGTAGGAGAAATGTTTTTGACTATAAAATCTCTATCCTCTTCAGATAAATTGCTTAAGGTAACATTGTTTATTGTATCCTCGATATCTGATCTGCTCATATTAGAAAACTTCCTCTGAGCCCTTATAAACTCACAATGTTTTATTGGAACTCCTTTCCACTCTATCTCTTCCATGCTTACAGTAGTTTGGCTCAAAATCCCCGCCTCATAAAGTTAAAAAACCGATTTACTTATAATACTTTAGTTACAAATTGAAACCTATTGATTATTAAGAAGCTGACAATATCTGATATAGAGAGCCTTGATGTAACAGAAGGCTTTACATGGAGCGTAAAATCTTCTGGTGAGAAAGGAAAGGTTGAGCTTAAAGAATTTCTAAGGCAAAAGCTCTTAGATGGGGCTGATGTTTTAATAGCATTAGATGAGAATAAGATAATAGGCTTTGCTATTATTAATGATTGGAGAGCTCTGCCGAATGCTAAATCTCTCGACGCAATGGAAGTCGCTAGGCCCTATAGAGAAAAGGGCGTAGGCTCCATGATTATGCAAAGATTGATAGAGGAATGGGATACCCTTATTGCATTAACCCTCTTACCTGAACCTGGCTATGAAAAAATATTGGATAAATTCTATCAAAAGTTTGGTTTCAAGAGCATTACAAGTGACATCATGGTTCGCATACCGAGTGATGGTAAGTTGAAGGAATGGATAGATTATATGGAGGACGTTCTTAAGGAATACTCTTACAAAATATATCGCATTCAACCTATCATTCATATATGGATGCAATATGTAGAAAAGTTGCTCGATGTATATGAACCTCTCCTTAAGGAAATGAAGATGCGCATAAAAGAAAAGTCTTAATCAAATTAAAATTATTCCTCTTTAGGTCTAAATCTTAATATGAACCGCCTTTTACTGATTCGATAAGCCAATGAAAAAGTAATAATTATGTAAATAACACCTACTACTAGAAAGAAAATCATTAAGTTTGATGTTGAAGGATTTACTTTGAAGTTTTCTGCACTTGTAGCTCCTTCATAAATCTCATCGCCTTCCCAGCTTGCTTTGACTGACCAGTAACCAGTGATATTTGGGCTGAAAGTATGATTATATAATCCTGCAGATGTTGAATTAATAATATAGGTTGAATGAATCTTTCCACCAGGTTGAAAATATGTTAGCGTCACTTGTACTGTATTAGAGGGAGGAGGTATTATCGAACCACTAACTTCAAGTGTAGAACCTACAGTTAAAGATGATGTAGATAAGTTTATAGTAATTTCAGATTTTGTCTGAGCTGACTCAGCGACTTTATAGGCTGTATAGAGTATTTGTGTCAAGTTACCAACAGTAGCCCTGATATGAGAAAGAGTCTGTTGGTAGAGTTGTTGCGTATAACCCCTAGCCCCTAAATAGCTTGATTCAGAATCATAATTTTTAACATAATCTGTGAGCATTTGAGCATAAGTTGAGCCTACTATAACACTCTCTCCAATTGGAGTATCGTAATATGATACATTTTTACCATCATAACTATTTACCCATGTTGCAAGCTGAGTAGAAATATCTTTTGGATTCATTATAATAATATCAACCCCAAAATCATAAGATTCTAAGTCAGGCAAGAGTTGGTCAAGAAAGGCTGTACCTATTTGCCTTGATTCATAATTGTTATGATAAGTGCCAGAGCCTATAAGAACATTTGTATGGTCTTGTTTTGTGTAGTCTGTATGCCCAAATTGAGTTATATCAGAAAAGTAATGAGTTAGCAATCCTGCTGCATATGTAGCCTTATGCTCATCTTCAGACTTTGTAGGTCTACCATTTTTTATCCAATTTGTTAAGTTTCCTACAACCCAATTATAGAGTTGTTGTACTCTATCAGGTGCTCCTTTCTCATCATGAGTTCCATAAGGATGAACATAATGCATATGGTTACGCCAATCCTTAAAATATGAATCAGGGTCATCTGTATAACTAAGCCAGTTGTCTGAGCCATTATTGAAGGAATATTCATAATCTCCCCATTTTTGATCATTTGAGTTGAGGTAAAAGTCTGTAATCCACTGAGCCATAGTTTCGTTATGATTCTTTAGTTTTTGATAAGCGATATCTGCAATAGCATCATGAATACCATAATAGGGATAATTTATGCTTGAGGAAGAACCATTTCCCCAACCATAAGCCTCTAGGTTAGGCATCATAGTAAAAAGGATTAAAAATATACATAGCATTCTTATCGTATTCTTCAGAAGTTTCATCACAAATCTAAAAGATAGCATCAAATATATGGTTAACTGAACCTTTATGAAGATGTTTATGGAGTAAAGAAAAGGAGAAGTGAATAAAATTGGGGGAGCATAAAGTCCTTGTATCTTTTTCTGAAAGCAACATTAATACTTCTTCTCAAAAACTTCTTGCCCGGCAGATATCTACATTATTGAGATTTTCAGGGTTAAATTTCTCTAATAAGGAAATGAAGAAAAATATTATTTTGATAGATGCAGAAGACCCTATCAAGGTGGCTGAAGTCTTATCAAATATACCAGGGGTGGATTATACTGCAGTTGTGGAGACTACATCATCGAATTATGAAGATGTTGTTGAATCTATAGTAAGGGCTGGGATGAAGCTGATCTACCCTGATGAGACCTTCGCCATAAGAGTCGATATAAAAGGGTCTTTACCCTATCTCAGTAGAGATATAGAATTCGCAACTTGTGCAAGGATTATGGGAGAGCTAGGTGAAAAAAATGTGAGGCAAGACAAGAAGAACCCTTCAAAAGTAATTTATGTAAAGATAGAAGATGATGTAGCCTGCATATTTTATTATAAATATGATGGACCTGGGGGCATGCCTGTTGGATCACAAGGAAAAGCACTATGCCTGTTATTAGGAGACAGTAATAGCGCTGTTGCAAGCTGGATGATAGCTAGGCAAGGCATCTTTCCTTACCTTCTCTTTTTTGACATTAGACCCTATGTTGATCATTCTTATGTAAAAAGAGCAATCACTATAGCAACTCTCCTTAGGGAGTTCTTGCCTGTTAAAAGATACAATCTTATTGCTTTAAAGATAGGTTTCATCATAGACAGTTTAAAACAAATCTGCTCTTCTAAAGTCCTACCCTTTTTACTTAATAGAATGGTTATGCGCATTGCATGCGCTTATGCAGATAAAATTGGTATGAGCACTATCGTTATTGGGGAGAGCTTAGACAAAAGTAGCTTTCAGACTCTTAAAGATTCATTCGAAATATCTTCAAAACATAATAAGGAAATTCTATTTCCATTGATCGGGCTAAGCAACAAAGAAATAATAGATTACTCAAAAAGGATTGGGATCTTTAAGTTCGCAAAAGAGGAGGGAGAATTAAAAAGACTTTCAACTAAACCAAATAGGAGAGCTATAATAGAGGCAGAGAGCAAGTTAGAAATAGATCGAATTGTTGAAGAAGCGTTAAGTAAAGATATCTCGATTGATCTTAAGGGTGGGTTCGATGATGTTCATAAAATTCTGAACAGTTACTTTTTTCAAAAGTTTAAATAGCTCTTATAACAATTGTTATTATATCAGTCCATATCTGGATGATAGGCAAAGTAAAGAAGATAACAATCCCTATACATTTGCAGAAAGATGAATTGGGTAATAATAACTTGTCCTTAATTTTTGGACGAGAGATGCCTCCCCGGGTTTTCTCCTTACCCAATTCATCCTGCAAAAATTTTGAATAAAAACTATCAAAAATATTGCCTTCAATTAAGCTTATATGCCCTTTTAACTTTATAGTTGTAGGCGGGCAATGAAGAGACTAGCCCTAGCGATCGATGAGCTAGATCTTGAGTTCTGAGCTCGCAACATAGTAGCGTACATACTTAATACTTTATTTAATTGTCTTGAATTTCAGACCCTAATTGTGAATACTAACTAAAGACTTCAAATATCCCTTTAAGATATCTAAAAGTATGGTATCTGATATAGAAAATGGAGTTGAGCCTATTCATGCTCATGGATTCTTTTGGGTCTCTCGAGAAGGCATCGTGAACCAGACTATCATATTTGATTACTATGATGATAAGGGATACTATGCTTCTCTTTTACACAAGCCTGATGAATATGAGCAAGAAATGATAAAGCTCTTTTACTCTATGCAGAACCTTCTTGATCAAGAGAAGATATTGATGAACAATATCAAATGTAAACCTAAAGTGCTTACTGTGAGCCTTGACCATAGAGGCTTAGAAAATCTTCCTTGTATTACCTTCCTAATAACTTTTAAAGGTCAAACAAAAATTGGATCAAATAAATATGAAAATTTTTATGAGAAAGGCATAGTTGAGTATGACTACGAAGCCTACTGGGTCTTTCCACAAAGAACAAAAATTCTAGAGGTCGAATCCTTGATAGAATATGAGATCATTGCAAAGAATATTCTTATTATGAGGGCGAGAAGAGGAGATAGATACTCTGGTTATGAAAAAATAGTATTCAATATGAAGTAAAATCCTAACTCGAAGTAATATTTTCAATCTACTAGACGCATTATAATAAAGGAGGATAAGATGTAAAGTGATATGCCCAATGCTATAGCTTTATAAAATTCTATCTTTGGCAAGAAGAAGATGAAGACAAGTAGATAAAGTATCCATGCTGGAGTTAGAAGGGCTAAACCCTTTGCATAAGAGAGAGTGGCATTCAAACCTGATTCCAAGTATATTATTAAAAAAGTGGTGAAGGTTACTGAGGGGAAGAGGGCTAAGAATGCTGCTAATAAACCCTTTCCCTCACTACCGATGAATACAGTAGAGCTGACCACAATTCCTCCTATGATGAAATAAAGTAAAAGAAGGTTGGCATGCAATTTTTTGTCCCTCATAGCTCTTAAGATACCACCAATAAATATTATCTTACACGATACCTTTTTACCGCTCTCTCATTAAGCTCAATTCCTAAGCCAGGCGTATTTGGGGCTTCAAGGTAACCGTCCTTTGGCTCAATTGTCCTTTCATAAAGTTCCATCTCCTTCATTATATCAGCATCTTTAAGAAAGTATTCTACTGTTAAAGCATTAGGAAGAGCTGCGACTAGATGCACATGTATGTCATGGGCAGCGTGAGGTGCAATTGGAATATTCCAAGCTTCAGCCATCTTGGCTATCTTAAGAAACTCTGTAATACCTCCACAAAAAGTCACATCAGGTTGTAATATATCAGCTGCTCTGCTCTCTATCAATTCTTTGAATCCATACTTCGTATACTCAAGCTCACCTGAGGCAACAGGTATATCTAAAAAATTAGCTACTTTAGCACTCCCTTTAATATCATCAGGCCAAACAGGTTCTTCAAACCACAAAACATTATACTTCTCATACAGCCTCCCTGCCTTTATGGCTTCTTTGACTTTGTAAGCGTTATTTGCATCTATTGCCAAATCTGTATCCGGACCAATAGAATCTCTAACAGCTTTGACCCTCTCGACATCCTTTTCTATGCTCAAAGCCCCAACTTTCATCTTCACAGCCTTAAAGCCTTGATTTACATAACTTATCATTTCCTCAGCCAATTCCTTAAGTCCTTTTCCTTCACGATAATAGCCACCACTGGCGTAGCAATGAACCTTGCTCTTAGACCCTCCAAGAAGTTTGTAAAGAGGGATTTTCATAGCCTTTCCTATTATATCCCATAATGCTATATCTACTCCACTTATTGCACAGATGGCTGCTCCCTTTCTCTCTCTGTATAATTCAAGATACATCTTTCTCCAGATATCTTGGATTAAAAACGGGTCTTCACCTATGATCAAATCCTTCAGATGGTTCTCAATGATCATAGCAGGATGATGCCACCAAATAGTCGAGATGCCCACTATGCCCTCATCAGTGTATATCTCCACAATAGTGTAATCCCTCTTTTTTACTGTCCTTGTTGCGAAGTTGGCTGGTTTATTTAGGGGGATTGAAACCTTGGTACATTGAACCTTTGTGATCCTCACTTAGAATCCCAATTCTGCAAACATAAAGAGTGATATAAAGGGTTCCATGATAAGAATGATGAAAAATTAGATCACTTTAGCTTTTGATGCCTTTAATGACCATGAAGATAAATGGGAAAGCATTTACGATTTTTATGGCTTGAGTATAATTTAATTCCTAAATAAAAAATGAGACAAAACTACCCAGCTTTCGGAGTGGATGCGGCTTTCCAGTCTTGCAACGCATGTGGTCTTTACCCCCACATTGCCTTACTGGTTGGCCCTCATCTGGTCGCTATAGGGAGCCTTATGGTTTCCCATAAGCTTCACATCAGGCAATCAGACGACCGTCGACCCGCGCGACACGCCAAGGCTTCCCCTGACATGCGAGTTCGATCGACAAACCCACACCTTTTCCGGCTGGGTAGCATATACTTTATACTAAAAATTCTATTTATAGTTTTTGGATCAAATGGTGTATTTTTTGAGTTAAGATTTTTTGATTTAATCTCATTTAATAGCGTTTGCTAAAGCATCTGTAAGCTCAAGATTTGTTATAACAGGAATCCCGAACTCCACAGCCTTCCTTCTTATTGTATAATCATCATCTAATGCTTTCAGAGAACTCGCTCCTTCTAACTTTAGAACATTGATAACTAATTTTATCTTTTGATTTATCAAATAATCGAGGATATTTGGCTGTTTTCCCTCACTCACTTTATGCAAGACCTCACATTTTATATCATTTTTAATTAATGCTTCTGCTGTGTGCTCTGTAGCATATATTTTGAATTCTTTCTCTAAAAATTTCTTTGCTATAGAAATTATGCTTTCTTTATACCCGCCAACTGTAATGAGGATTGAATCTCCCTTCTTAGGCAAGCTTAAACCTCCAGCCATAAGAGCCTTTAGAAAAGCCTCCTCAAAACTCTCTCCAAAACAAGCCACCTCCCCTGTAGAAACCATTTCAACACCAGTTATAGGGTCTGCGCCTTCTAACCTCATAAAAGAGAATTGAGGTACTTTTACACTAAATTTATTCGCTGAAGCCTCGCCGTCTTTGATCTTTCTTCCTAGTATAGCATTTGCAGCAACATCCATCAGATTTATGCCAGTGGTCTTTGAAACGAAGGGCATGCTTCTTGATGCTCTTAAGTTACATTCTATAACATAAACTTCCCCATCTTTTACTATATACTGAATGTTAAAAGGTCCTTGAATATTCAATCTTCTAGCTATTCTTCTTGTGTAATCTCTCATTTTATCTTTAACATCATTTGGAATATTGATGGATGGTATGCACATGGTAGCATCTCCTGAATGAACACCTGCATTCTCCACATGCTCTATTATTGCGCCTATGAAGACATTTTCTCCATCACAGACTCCATCCACCTCAACTTCTTTGGCATAGGTGATGAATTTTGAGATAACCACAGGATACTCTTTTGATACTCTAGTTGCTTTTTTTAGATAATCTTCTAATTGTTTTTCATCAAAAGCTACGTTCATTGCAGAACCAGAAAGAACGTAAGATGGTCTTACCAATACAGGGTAATTTATCTTATCTGCAAATTCCTTTGCCTTTTCGATCGTTCCTAGCTTGCTCCAAATAGGCTGCTTTATTCCTAATTCATCAAGTATCGTGCTGAACTTTGATCTATCTTCAGCCCTATCTATGTCTTCAGCAGAAGTTCCTAGTATCTTTACATCATTGTTAACGAGTTTAATAGCCAAATTGTTGGGTATCTGCCCACCTACACTTACAACTATTCCGTCAGGTTTCTCTTTCTCAACTATATCCAAAACTCTCTCCAAAGTTAATTCTTCAAAATATAGCTTATCCAAAACATCATAATCAGTTGAGACAGTTTCTGGATTATAATTTATCATTATGACCTCTTCTATTCCTTTTTTCTTTAAAGCCCAAGCCATGTTCACACAACACCAATCAAACTCGACACTTGAACCTATTCTATAACAACCAGAACCAAGAACAACAACTTTGCTTCTTCTTAAGATTTCTATATCGTCTGTATAGCCATTGTAAGTAAGATAAAGGTAGTTAGTGGTAGCGGGCCATTCTGCTGCAAGAGTATCTATCTGCTTTATCACTGGCAATATGCCTAAAGATTTTCTTATCTTCCTAATCTCTGCTTCATTCTTTCCAACTATGCTACCAATCTTTTTATCTGAAAAACCAAGCTGTTTAGCTTTCTTTATATTCTCAGGGGTTAAATTTTTCTTCAGTAATTCTTGAAAGTCTAATATACCTTTGATTTTGTTTAAGAACCAAGGATCGATGCCAGTCAATTCAAAGATTCTTTTTACATCTATGCCAGATTGTAGTGCCTTAATGATGTAAAATATTCTTCTATCTGTAGGGTTCTCCAATTCATGCTCTACCATCTCTATAGCAAAGACATCTTCTCTGCTAACTTCTAAATCATCAATGTCTGTCAATTCTTTATCTATATCGAGCATCCTTACTGCTTTCTGTAAAGCCTCCTCAAAGTTTCTACCAATAGCCATAACTTCTCCTACAGATTTCATCTGAGTTCCTATTCTTCTACTAACATGCTTGAACTTCTGAAAATCCCATCTAGGAATTTTAACTACAACATAATCTAATGCAGGCTCAAAGCAGGCAGTAGTTACCCCTGTAACTTTGTTCATCAATTCAGGTAAGGTATAACCAATTGCAAGCTTTGCAGCTATATATGCTATAGGATAACCAGTAGCTTTTGATGCAAGGGCAGAACTTCTCGATAGTCGAGAATTCACTTCTATTACTCTAAATTGTTCAGAGTTAGGATCTACGGCGAATTGTATATTACATTCTCCTATTATCCCTAAAGATCTTATAACTTTAAAACTAGCCATTCTTAAAATATGATATTCTCTATTGGTCAAAGTCTGAGAAGGTGCAATAACAATACTGTCTCCAGTATGGACTCCCATAGGATCAAAGTTTTCCATATTACAGACTATTATACAATTATCCTCACAATCTCTCATCACTTCATATTCCAATTCTTTCCATTTCCCAAGGTATTCTTCAATTAAGACTTGTTTAATTCTACTGTGAACTAAGCCTCTTGCTGCTATCTCTGCCAATTCTTCTCTATTGTGCGCTACCCCAGACCCTTGCCCACCTAATGTGTAAGCAACTCTTACCATTACTGGATAGTCTATCTCATTAGCAACTTGTATTGCCTCATCAATGGAATTTGCTTTTTTGCTTCTTGGGATTGGTATACCATTTTCTAACATAGTCTTTCTGAAGAAATTTCTGTCATCAGCGATCTTTATCGCTTCTATGCCAGTCCCTATAACTTTTACACTATATTTCTCTAAAATTCCTTTTTCTGCTAATTCTACACCACAATTTAATGCAGTCTGCCCTCCAAACCCTAAAAGTATTCCATCAGGTCTCTCTTTTTCTATGATCTTCTCAACAAATTCTGGATTTATTGGAAGAAAATAAATCTTATCAACAAATTTCTTATCAGTTTGAATAGTTGCTATGTTGGGATTGACAAGTATTACTTTTATTCCCTCTTCTTTCAAAGCTTTTATAGCCTGTGCACCTGAATAGTCAAACTCTCCAGCCTCTCCTATCTTTATTGCTCCACTCCCTAAGATCAAGACCTTTTTTATCCACTCAAACTTTGGCAAACTTCCTCACTTCTTTGATAAAATAATCAAATAGAAATCCAGTTTCATAAGGTCCGGGAGAGGCTTCTGGATGAAATTGAGTCCCAAACACAGGCTTCTTTCTATGCCTCATGCCTTCTACAGTTTTATCGTTCACGTTCTTGAACCATATATCAAACCCAGTTTCTTTTAAACTTTCAGTATCGATAGCGTACCCATGATTTTGGCTTGTTATGTAGCATTTCCCAGTGAACAAATCTATACAAGGATGGTTCTGACCTCTGTGCCCAAACTTCAATTTATAGGTATCTGCACCTGTTGCAAGGGCGAGAATTTGATTACCAAGACAAATTCCCATTATGGGCAGATCAGTCTCTAAAATTTCTCTAACAGTTCTAATAGTCTTTTCACATTTTTTAGGATCTCCTGGACCATTAGAGATAACTATCCCAGATGGGTTTAATCTCAGAATCTTTTCAGCAGGGTAATCGTAAGGTACTCTTACAACATTTATATTTCTCTGTAGCAGACTTCTTATTATACCAAATTTTGTGCCACAATCTATCAAGACGACTTTTGGCGATTTTTCAGAATTATACTCAACAAGCTTATTTATGGTTACTTCTTTTACCAAATCTCTCTTATTAGGATCTTCGATCTCTTTCAATTTTGCTCTAATTTCTTTAAGATTTATTTCTTTTGCTACCTTCAGAATCCCTAGCATGGTACCCTTAACTCTTATCTTCTTAGTGAGTTCTCTTGTATCTATGCCTTCTATGCCAGGAATCTTTTGCTCATATAACCATTCGTTTAATGTCTTTTTGTAAGACCAATGACTAGGATTTTGGGTAAGTGAATATACCACATAGCCTTTGACTTGAATTCTACTGGATTCAAAGTGCAAAGGAATTCCAAATTCATCAGTAATTGAATAGGGCGGTACACCATAATTTCCAATCAAGGGATAAGTCTGAATCAATATCTGGCCAAAGTAAGATGGATCTGTTAACGATTCAGTGTAACCAGTCATGCCTGTGTTAAAAACAACTTCTCCTGAAACTTCACAAGGATAGCCAAAACCATTGCCTTCTAATATCATCCCATCTTCTAGAGCTAATATGGCTTTAACCAAAGTCCACACCTACTATGAAATTTTTGTAACTAAAGTTAAAGGGGGCTAAACCTGAAAGAGGCCATCCTTTGTAGAAGAGAAAGGGCTCACCATCCTTAGCAGGAAGGACCCTGATGCTTGCTCCGTATTCAAACAAACTCTACGGCTACACCTTCTAAGAACCAGAAATATCTACTAATAAAGTTTTTTATCGCTCTAGCTTTCCAATTTTCAGGAAATAGCTCGCTTAATCAGATTTTATCAAAATATCGTCTTCTTGAACATTGACTTCATAAGTCGGCTCAGGCTTTAAGGCAGGAGGTCTTATCACTTTTCCAGTTTTCACGCCAAATACAGCGAAGTGGCAAGGACAGGTAACCTTCTCCCCTTCAAGAGTGCCTTTGGACAAAAGGCATCCCATATGGGTGCAACGATTACCTATAGCATAGAATCTTCCTCCCAAATTCGCTATCATGATATCTTTTTTATCAATCTTAACTCCAATCATCTTTCCTTCAGAGATATCCTTAACTGAAGCAACTCTCATAAATTCGGTCAAAACTCACCTTGCATGAACTTATTGTAATAATATAAAAAATTTGCGCTATCATTCAATAACAATTAATAATAAGTCTTGATCATCTTAGAGAATATGGCTAGCGAAAGTTACACTAAAAAGTATGTTAAAGTGCATAGAATAACAAGTATAAACGATCCTGAGACAGGACTGCCTGGCAAGCAGATAGAGTTAGTGGAGGTTAGACCTAGAACGAGTGATGTCTTTTCAGGAGTTGGAGAAGAGGCTAAACTGATAAAAGGAATACTTTCACAATTTCAAACTCTTGGCATATTCCCACCTATAAGAGAGATGATCTTGCCTAAGCTAACCATGTTCCTTACAGAAGATGAATATGAGAGATTAGGAATAAGGTTTGAGGTCAATGACACTTATGAGATCATATTGAAAGATGGTGCCATCTCCTTAAAGCTCTTTAAAGAAGGAATCTAATTCTGATAGATAGTATCAAGAAAAAATTAGAGGCTATGGTACAGGATTTGAATAAGTGGAAAATCAGCGGGTTAGTCACCTTAGACACAACTTCCCCTTCGGTGCTACGCCTTCTTTCTAACTACAGTTTAATGGTAGGGCAGCTCCATGGCCTTACAGTCCTGAAACTGATCGCCAGAGAATGAACCAGCATAGAATTAGCCTATGGAACCTTCTGGTCAGATCTGCCATAGATGCCATACCCAATATAATCAAAGAGAAATGTAGTATCAAGGTTCGTAAGTTGAATCGAAGCATTACGATTTCAGAATAAAGCTTAACTAACTAAGCATATTAACTAACGTAGTTTGAAGCCACAAGTAGCGTTTACCATAATCACATTTACTATGATCTTGGCAAGTATTGCTGTTGTGACTACTGGTCCTGTTATTTCAGCTCAATACGCAGGGTATAGTTTTGTGCTAGAGGCTTCTGGTCAAGCATATGATCGTTATGGCAATCCTCATAGTGTAGATCTATCGTTAAGTGGTACAGGGTACGGAAGCCCAACATGGTATATGTCACTTCGTGTAGCGAGTGGAACCGTGAAGGTGGATGGTTCCACATTTCGTATTATAGGAGGGTGTGGCATGTTGATTCAACGCTACCATTACATCAACCTAGGTATTCGGATAACTCCTCCGTATGGAGGTCCTATTACAGGATGTTGTATGCGTGGGACAAGCGGGGTATATTACGCTAATGAGATACCCCTAACCCTCTCCTCACGCTATATTATACTTCCAACATATCCTCGCTATACTATATTGTACAACTTAAGGTTAACAGGAGAAATAACATTATCTTGAGAAGCATCAAAATGAGATAACGTGTAGTACTTATGACTGTTAAGTTAATCTCTTTATCTGAGAAGAAGCATCCAAAGCCTCTGATCATCGGGTTTGCTATAGCTATTGTAGCCATCCTTATTGGTGCTGTCGCATTATTATATCACCCATATGTTACAGAAAATCCTACCCAAGCTTGGCTCGAAGATTCTGAGGATGATGTAGAATTTATAGGAGAAGACTATCCTAGTATAATCGATGTAACTTATGCGGAATTGGAAGTGAATGAAGGGGTATTAAAGTTCACGATAACTGTGATGGACTCTATTCCCGAATATCTTAACAATGGAGAGTATGCTCAATGGATGGCAATAATAATTTTACAAGATGGACTGTTCAGAGCATACGAAGTATACATGGAGATGAACTCAACACTTAATCAAGGCGAGCTGGTAGGCTATTTTAGAGAAATTGGAGAGCAGGAGGCAGAACCCTGCGTAGTGGAGCGCAATGGAAACTCGTTGATTATATTCGCCCCATTGGATGAGTTGCAAAGTTCAAGAGAGATTCTATGGTCTATTCTAACTACGTTCGAAAAATGGTCTGGATATGAATTGATAGCTAATGGAATCGATTATGCCCCAGATGAAGGCTTTCAAAGAACGATTCTCAAAAAGTGAAAACTTATTTCTTTTAAAAAATATCTTAAGACCTCTCCAACTAATCACTATGCTTAAAGCAATCAGCAGAAAGGCTGATGCAAAAAGTATGGCGAAGTGAATAAAAGGCTCCATACTTTAGTCAGCTTCTCCTGAATAAATTCAGGAGCTTGCCCGTACTCATGAAGTTTTGTAGAAAATTCTACAGCAAATGCCTTTCTGCTAAGTCTGATACTCAGATTTTTGGATGCCAAGGCTTAAAAAGAACTTATCAGCCTCAATGTATGATTCCAGTGTTCCTATATCCCACCAGTAACCCTCTAAAATATATCCATAAACAGGCTCATTTTTATGAAGCCATTCTATAAATCTTCCAGGTTGGTCTTTCCCCAGATCCTTTCCAACGTATTCTCTTAGCCTTGGTAGAGTTCTCTCAGGCAATATATAGATACAAGTCCCTATAAGAGTCGTCTTTGGTTGTGATGGCTTCTCTTCGAAATCTGCTATCTTATTGTCTTGGTCAAGTAGCACTGTTGCGTAGTGCTTTGCTAAATTAAGATTATTTATATTGTAGAGAGCTATTACAGGCGAGGATTTCTTCTTATAGAGGTTTATCATCCCTTTAAGGTCGGCAGTGAACAAGTTGTCTCCAGCCATGATCAAGCAATCGCTATGAATCTTCGAGGTGAGCTCTGCTAAGGCTTTTACAGCACCAGGCTTCTCTTCTTCAGAGCGTGAATTATCTGTGGCGATCTCTATATGCTGATAACCCGTAGTAGCTAGCCATTCTCTAAAGCAACTTTCAAATCGAAGATTGGTAGAAATGATGATGCGCTCTATTCCATACAATGTACTTAGCTTCTCTATGATGTATTCGATAATGGGTTTTTCAGATACTGGCAAAAGAGGTTTAGGCTTCTCTCTAGTTAAAGGCCAAAGCCTCTTCGCATATCCCCCTGCTAAGATGATGACGATTATTCTGCCCACCATTGGAAGTTTTTGAGGCTATCTGTTACCTATTTTTCTAACCATATGTTATACTTTTTTGCACATCCAGTTGATCTAATATCGATTTTACTGTAAGTCTTACCGCTTCTTCGCTATTGTATTTAGGCATCCATTCTTTGGATTTGAGCTTGCTTATATCAAGGAGCATATTCTTTACATCCCCCGCCCATCCTCTCCCTCCATTTATTCCTCCAGTGAACTTGAATTTCACATTGCTCAAATTCATCTCTTCACATACGATCTCAGCTATTCTGCTCACTTCTATCTGGTCCTCAGAGCCTATGTTAAAGACTTCAACTCTTTGCTTGGCATTATAAGCCTTAAGAATAGCGTCTATACAGTCGTCGATGTATAGATAGGACTTCTTCTGCTTTCCATCACCAAGAATCTCAAGCTCATTTGAATTCTTCTTGAGCTTATCTATAAAATCAACGATCACGCCATGCTTACTTCTTGGTCCTATTATATTGGCAAGCCTTAGTATTACTGCCTTCTTTTTATACATGTGGGCATAAGAAGTGATCAGTGCTTCGCTTGCAAGCTTTGATGCACCATAGATAGATATGGGCTCTAATTTTGTATAGTCTTCAGGTGTAGGTATTACTTTTGCATCACCGTAAACAGTGGAGGTAGATGCAAATACAATAGTTTGAGCATGGCTCTTCCTAAACTCTTCGAGGAGAATATACGTGGCATATATATTCTGCTGGAAGCAGGTCTTAGGATCATTTAACTCCAATCTAACCTCTGGATTTGCTGCAAAGTGGAAGACTATATCTACATCTCTCAGAGCATTTTTGACATCATTAGTCTTCGTGCAGTCACCTATGAATGCCTTAACCTCTTTATGCTTACTAACAAGAAGGTGGCTAATGTTCTGCTTCGAGCCTGAGGATAAATTGTCGATGATGACTAAATCGTGACCCATTCTGGATAAAGCTTCTGAAAGATGGGAGCCTATGAATCCTGCACCACCAGTGACCAGAACTCGCAAATCGATTTAACCTATCTCTCGTTATGGCAGATGGTGTAGGTCTCTTGTAGATTCGAAGAATTGCTGGGCGACTTGAAGAGTGGCAGGGCTTTGTTGGATGCCTCCTCTGGCAGAGTCTTCAGCTATCTCTACGATCTTATTAAACATAGATGCATATCCCCTGCTCTAATAGTATCCTCAGTTGAACATCGAGGTTCATGTCAAGGAGATCGCCGAGGGTATTCTAAACATTGTTAAATGTGAACATAAACACGGTAACACTTATTGAGTGTGGATGATGAAAAATAGTATTATTTTGCAAGATTAAAAGCGCAAACCCTCACACTACCACAGTGCAGTTTAATAGCGACCCATACTCCACTCTACCTTTAACGGGGAAACTTCCCAATTTATGGACTCTTAGGTCGTTAATCTTGCTATCGTCGGATCTATTAGTTGGTTGAACTATCTTTAATGGATATGCAGGCTAGCTGTGCTGGGCCATCTAGGAGTAGCTTTAGACTTTCAATGAATTTTAGACCTGCAAGATTCTCAGCATTTCCACGGAACGTATCAGCATATCCTTCAAGCCTTATGTTCAGCTTTAGAATGTGGATAGTAGTTAAGGCTCTTCGAAGCTTAAAAATTTCGCCTGTCACCGTCTCTCCTTCAGGCCAGTATCTTCGGGGGAGTTCAGATAGATGGAGGCCTAGGCTTCTGTATTTTTCTTCATTAAGGAGGAGAAAACCATCATAGCCTGTGTCGATACGGATCAAAGCCTCCTCTAATGGTAGTGTCTCGAGTGGACCCTTAACTACTAGGCCTAAAACAGGAAATTTGAAGCCATTCGACTTTAAGTATGACCAACAGGCTTTGCCACTACTCTCCAACCAAGTCTCACCCTTTGAACCGGCTTTTCACCTATTTTGAAAATAATGCGATGTGTGTATCTGCCTTCCTTGACCTTAAGTGCTTCATCAAGGGATCTGTGAGCAGAGATCAACTTGCCACCAGCTATTACTACATACATGCCTTGATAATTGGCCTCCAATTCATTGACCATCGATTCGAAAGCCCTATTGTTAGATTCCTCCTCATCTGTTGATTCATAATCATACCTAAGCCAGAGTTTGATAGCTGCTTCGAGGGCCTTTGAAACAGCCCCCTTGGAGTAGCCATACTTCTCCATGGCTTTCCGTCTAAACATTTCTTCTAGTTCTTTAGGAAGAGAACCCTTGATCATCTTTTTGATTTTAGGACATATGTACTTAAATACCTTTTGTCCGATCCCTTAACATATAACATCGAGATTATATCTATGGTTAAAGCCCCTAGCGCTTTTGGGCTAGCTCTTGCCTCATCCACTCTATCTCCTTCTTTAACCCTTCTTCCAAGGAGATCAGAGGCTCCCAATTAAGAATATCCTTAGCCTTCTTATAGCTACCTACAAAGCGCATGATATCCCCTTTACGAGGTGGAAGGTACTTCTTCTGAGATTTGCTGTCAGTTAACCTGATGATCATGTTCGCAAGCTCGTTCAGACTTACACCCCTACCTGTTGGCAAAAGGAAGACTTCACCTATAGCCCTTAAGTTCTCCAAAGCTAGAACATAGGCTCTAGTAGTATCCTCCACATATGTATAATCTCTAACCTGTTCGCCGCTACCGTAGATAGGTATAGGCTCATTTTCTAGTGCTAGCTTAATCCAGAAGCTGATGAAGTTATACCAGCCCTTCATCCAATAAGGTTGCCTAGGACCATATACGTTACTAGGCCTCAATATGATGAACTTCATTCCATACAAGTGTGAATAGATTTTGCAGAGCAGTTCGCCGTAGATCTTGTGAACATTGTAGAAGGTGCTAGGGTTGAAGGGAAAAGATTCATTCGCAAGGCTTGGTTCAGGTATATCTCCATGGACGCTTCTACTGCTTGTATAGATTATTAAGGCATTATCATTGTATTTTCTGCAGGTCTCGAAGAGGTGAAAGGTGGAGAGAGCGTTCCTTCTGAAATCCTCCTCAGGGTAGTCTACAGACCAAAATGTGGAGACTTGTGCAGCACAGTGAATAATGTCATCGAACCCTTCTACATCTCCCTTATCGATGTCGGCAACGGACTTCACCTTTAACGGTACGTCAAATAAAAGATTATCCCTCCTTCCAGCCGAGAGGTCGTCTAAAGCAACAACGTTATACCCTTTCGCCCTCAGCTGATCCACTATATGAGAACCGATGAAGCCAGCCCCACCAGTCACAAGAACCCTCAAATTCATCACCTACGCTAGCTGTTCACAACTCTAATAAATTATGATTCAGGGATTTGAATCATAGCCATATCAACGGAGCGAAGAGAGTAGTTGAATAAGAAGAGCAGTATAAAGGCAACAATCAATATTTGAAACAATCTGAAATACGTCTTGGTTGTAGTTGAACTTGAGTGCAGCATACTTCTTAGCTTGTTAAGTAACCAATAAAGCCCTATTGCAGCAGGGATCTGAAAAGGAATGACGTAGACAATACGCCAATAAAGCCATTCTTGACTAGAAACGATAAGGAAGAAAGCTAAAGAAGGAACCAATATCCAACATAAAACCAACCTATGAAAACTTTTACTCAGATCTGCCATAGATGCCATGCCCAAGATAGCGAGGGCAATGATTAACGGATTACCAAATGCACCTCCTACCCAACGTTGCACCATAAGAGAGAGCGCAGGTTGAAGATCAACGAAGTTTGAAATGTTAATGTTCTTCATAACCATAAGCATATACTCTACAAATCCCCAGAAACTCGAGGTACCATACATTGAGCCCGAAAAATAGATGAAGTATGGGACAAATACCATAATAATAATCACTAATGGTATCAACAGAAAAAGAATATCTTTCCTAATTCCGGATCTAATTAAAAATGTCAATGTGATATATGAAAACAATATGCTGATCATTATGAGCCAGGTGTATGGGTGAGTGAGAAGAGCAGCAATAGAGATCAAGCCAGCTATCAGTGAATAGATTATCGAGTGCTTCTCTAAGGATTTCAATAGGAAGGTGAAGAACAGCATCATCTCTATAATGATGAACCAATTCGCGAGAAGATATCCATACATGCCTGCTGTAGTCTGAAATGAGAAGACTGAAAAAATGGAAGAGAGCAAGGCTAGATGATCATCGTTGGTTCCTGTCTTGACAAACCAGAAGGTAGCTAAAGCAAGACCTGTTGCACAAATGGCTGGCATTATCCTGATAACAAAATAGGATGGTTGCATCGTAACAATTTTGATGAAGTAGATTAGTAGAAAGAAGATAGGTCTATCTGACATTAATGATACATGTGCCCCATCTTCTACCATGCGAGTCAAGAAACCATAATAATTTGCTCCAGAGAGAGTGTCTACTCCCACAAGAGCCGGAGGGGGAAGATGGATATAGGGATAGTATGCTACAAAGACTGCAACTACCAAAGTAATGAACAAAACTAAAGTCAGTGGTTGTCTTTCTAGAATGCCTGAGAGATGAATACTTGAAAAATCATTTCTCCTCATGCGCAAGAATAGATATCTTGAAATTGGAATCCATATCCAGCAATAAAGGAGGATTAAAAACAGCCATGAAGTCAATGGGTAGAGCACATTGAACAGGTTAAGATCTATCAAAGGAAATCTCCAGCGTGGACTAGGTCCAAAAGGAACTTCGTAGTCAAAGGCATTCATCACCCACGATGAAAGAGAGGCTAGCTCAAGAGGTATCAGCAAACCTATAATGCCTATGGATACAAGTAAAACTACTTCCTCTCTCCTAGCAAAAAGAAAACCTTTACTATAAAAGATCGATAGACCTGTCACTATAAAGCCTAAAAGAATCGTGAGGAAGGTAGCTACTTGATTATCAACTAAGAAGATAGCAAATGAAGCAATTAGCAACGAGTATGGGAAAATTGTCCAGTGAGGTAGGCTGAGACCATATAAAAACCTCATTATGAACATTTCTACAATTATGAGAAGGAGTGAGATGCACCAGATCCACCAGTCTATGGAAGGAGAGAAGATCGTGATGTTGATTACGTTTAAAGAATAAAAGTAATAGAATCTAATGCTAAAAAGGTTTATCATCTTCACTAAGCCGAACAGTATGTTAACCGAAGTAGCCAATATAATCAAGGAGAAGTGTAGTATCAAGGTTCGTAGATTGAATCGAGGCATTACGATCTAAAATTTAGAGTCTTATGTCCTATTTTATATTCTATAAGGAATTACTCTATTGCTTTCTTATAGGATAAGCTTTGGGCTTCCCAATATGTCTCAGGCGTTCCTATGTCTAGCCAAATTTCATCGCTGTTGAGTTCAATGGCATGAACATTAAGCCCCCAATCTATCAGCTTCTGTATACCATCTGTAAGCTGAAGTTCGCCACCTTTGCCCAACGATGTGGTTTCCAAAGCTCTAAACAGGATATGTGTAAATATGTAGATTGGCATTATAGCCAAGTTGGTCGTGGGCTTTTCCGGTTTCTCAACGACTCTAGAAACTCTAAAATCTTTTCCTTCTTGCTGACCTTCAATGATTCCATACTGCTGAGGGTTTGGGACTTCTTTAGCAACTAACGTAGCATCGTCTTTGATCTTTTTACTGTATCCTATAAGGCGTGTCAAGTGGTCGTTGCCTTTCGAGATGATGTAAGTATCCCCAGCATGAACTAAGAATTCTTCATAACCGATGAGAGATTGTGACAATAGCACAGCATGACCGAAGCCCTTGGGCTCGGGTTGATTTATCCAGATAATCGTGGACTCTTCAAGCTTCTTGTAAAAGCATGTAAGATCGTATGCTTGATTATTCTTCCCTACATTATTCAATCTTTCAACATACCCATAATCTGGCGTGAAGTGATCCTCCATCGCCCTCTTCCCTCTACCTACTATGAAACAGAACTCTCTTATCCCTACTTCAAATAGTTGTTCAAAGACTAGCTGAACAAGAGGTTTAAGGCATATTTTACCATTAGCACTCTTCGAAAAGACTGGAAGCATCTCCTTTGGTTGCTCCTTTGTGGCTGATAAGAGCCTAGTGCCTAAACCAGCGACAGGGATAACGGCCTTTCTAATCAATGCCTTTGGTCAGGCTTTCTCACTGTGAAGATCGTTCTTGTGAATGCGTATGGCTCTTTGACTCTAGCATTCACTAAATAGGCCAAGGTTTTCAGAGACTCGTTTGACCAGTATACATATCTCAGTCAAAGTAATCGCGTCACTCTCAGGAATCCAATCTCCTCATAAAGATAGTGTTTTTGCCTTAGATACTCCTCTATCAAACCTGTGATTTGGCATCCCTATTTCAAACACTGCTGTAATGCAGCCATCCACATGTCTGGTCGATTTCCAGCCGCAAGATGTGGAGCAAGTTGGGATTCCATCGTATGTAGTATTGTTAGTGGAAGCATAAGCTCCGTTAAGTCCCGCTTAATTGAGAAGCACCTATAGTACTTATCCAAGTGCCTTTTTGTTATCCTACTGAACCATGTATCCCGTAACAATAAATCAATGTCGCCAAATATGAAAATGGCAGAGTAGGTTATGAAGGAGTATAAGTCAATCAAGGAAGGACCACTTTCCATAAATTTTTCCCAATCTATCACCGTAAAACCGCTATTATTCACCAAAATGTTTTGAGGTGTAAGATCTCCATGTAGAGAACTATATGGTATTTTAATACTCCAGCACTCTTGCATTTCTTCTTTAAATTTGCAAAGCACATTTTGAAATTCTGGTCTCCATGGGTATTGAGAAAGTGGAAGCTCTCCCTGATGGGTTAAGTAGTGAAAATTTATCAGCCAATTCACAAATAGCCTCAAGTATTCCTCGTAGTTGGCCTTCTTGAGCAGAGTTTCTAGTTGCACTCCTGTGAGTGCTGTCTCTACTAATGCTGAAAAGTCACAAAAGTCATAGAACCCAATGGGACAAGGTACGGTGGATTTCATCTTCCAATGGATGCTGACGAGAGCGTCATATTCCTTCTTAAGCACTGTAGCAAATTCTCTAATTGTGCAGAGCTTTATTAGCAATTTCGGCTTCTTGTCTTGGAAAAGCAATAATTTAGTCATGCCGGTATGAGGATAATTGGTGGAGATAAGGACAAAATCTTCTGCTCCAATACCTTCTAAGAAATCCCTCAAAAAAGGTTTGAGGTTATGTATGATTGTCTTCATCATTACGCTTCGCCATAGACACCATAGCTATATACAAAATACTTCGCGAGTCCTATTTTTGTAAGGACAGTTACCAAGGCCTTAGAGGTAGGTTTTTGTGCTACATGGTTTACCATCATATATTCTAAGGTTTTTGATTGGTCTGCCGGGATGACTAGCTTCGGCTCTCGATATGTTGGCCATGGGATATAGAAGACTAATCTTCTAAATCCACAAAGTCTTAGTAGCTTCTTGTACTCAAAGTATCCATAGATATAGTTACGGTATCCATAAGAAAAGCCACGGGACCTACATAAAAGATTCGCGATATTGCGGGGAAGGAGATCGATATAAGGGATTCCTGTATGTCCAAGGGCGCCTAAAAAGTACGAATAGGCAAACCTATTCTCAACGCCTATGTATACACCCCCTCCTCGCTTTAACACCCTTTTAACCTCCTTAAGGGCGCCTCTTTGATACCAGCTTGGGGATGCGTCCGTGCGTGAGGTGCCTATCCACTCAAGAAGTCCATTCATGACCACCAAGTCAAATTCTAAGTCATGGAACGGTAAAGGAGACCATTCCAGGGGATCTATGTGGACAAAATCTATGTTTGTGATTCCCTCCTGAAAAGCCCTTTCACGAATGAAGAGTAAACTTTCAAGGGTGATATCGGCGGCTATGACATGCTTATAGATTCGAGCCAGTCCAAGGGTAACAGCACCCCAATTACTACCTAGATCTAACACTCTGCTTTCCCGCTCTAATGGCAACATATAAGAAAACTGAGCTCGGCTCTCGTCTAGCACATAATCGTGAAGATAACCCGAAAAGAATTCATCTACAGCTTCCCTCCATCCGTTGCGGATTGCAGATTTCAGTAGTGCTATTGCAGATTCTTTCGAGATCTGAAGCCAGCTAAGACCCTTGGTTGCGAACGAAGGGATGTTATCCATCCAACTCCACTCGTGACCACACCGAAGACAAGCAAGAGATGGGGATAGTTCTCCTTTACAGTTAGGACAGCAAAGCATAATCAGCAACCTGTTCTGTTCCTGTGAGCGTGATAAATCATTTATTCCCAAAGGGAAACCTTGTGGTGGGAACTTCTAACGGGGCTACTCAGATGAACAGGCGGAGTTGATGATGTTGCCACTTTAACTGCAGCAAGTTTGATTTCGAGGTGATGTTTTGGATTGATATATGCATATAAGAAATCATCGAATCGAGAGCATATTGTTTTGAGGAGTTTAACTTGCTCTATGAGACCAAAGAGAAACTTGTGTAGTGGATTACAAGCTAAACACCATTGTAAACTCCAGTGCCTCTCGGATCTTTCCACCTCTTGAAAAGCCTCCACCTCGAAGCCCTCTTCCTTCAAAAGGCGTTTTAATGCTTCAGGCTTTACTACCCATAAATGCCTTTCGAATGGACTATTGGTAAAAAGGCAATCCCCGTACTTCCAGGCTAAATAGAGGGTCCAAGGGAAGGAAGCATTAGGGCAGATGATCGTGAGCTTTCCGCCTATACGAAGGATTCTATGGATTTCATGCATGGCCTTGTGAGGGTTTGCTAAATGCTCTATATTATGAGACCAATAGACGTTGTCGATCGATTCATCTTTTAGAGGTAAAATATTGTTGTCACATACTATATCTGGCTTGATAGAATTATCAATGTCAATGGCGATATATCCTACTTTTCGTCTATTTCCTGCACCTACATCAAGATTTAACTCGCTTAAACCTAAGCCACTACACTCTGATGAGTGTAACATAAAAATCTATGTCTTCTAATAATAGACCTTGAGAACAGATCCTTATCATCGATTCTGCGAAGAACCCTTTGGACGAATCTTCTCTTTCGTATTATCTGTGGCAGATTCTGAACTATAGAGCATGATGCATAGAACTTGGCCTTAAAACAAGATGGTTTCTTTCTGAAGATATCAATGACCATGCTTCCCATCAGCACGGCAAAGGCAAGGGGTAGGCACTTTAGAAGGGTTGAGGCCTCCATGTTTTGAGTCATCGTCATAAGCCTGTTACGCTCCATCAGGTAGGCTACCTTTCCATCTTTCTTCGGATTATCCGCCTTTCTCTTGAAGGCTCTCTCATAATCATGATATATAACCGATTTGGGCGTGTAGACCACTTTTAAGCCCATTAACCATATCTTCCAGCAGAGGTCTGTCTCCTCGTAATAGATGAAAAATGAGTCATCAAAGCCTCTTAATAGTTTGAAGAGTTTCTTTCTTACCATGAGTGAGGCTCCCTTGGCGTAGAGTATTTCTTTACTATTATCAAATAGCCCTGAATCAGGAAGCCCTCTCCTTCTCTCGATAGGATAGCCCAACTCGTCGATAAGGCAACCTGCACAGTCAAGGATATTCGGACGGCTCATAGATAGAATCTTTGGTGCTGCTACGCCAACAGCCTCATCTTCCATAGCTCTAATGAGTTCAATGAGCCATCTTTTATCGACTATGGTATCTGCATTCAGAAAGACAAGGAGCTCTGACTCGTTGCTACAGTTAGCTACTCCTATATTGTTTCCCATCGCGAATCCATAGTTCTTCTTGAGCGGTACGATCTTTAGCCTTGCCTCTTGAGGGAGAAACTGTTTGACGAGTTCTAGACTGTTGTCTGTGGAGCCATTGTCCACTAAGATCACTTCAAAAAGAGGATAATCATTGTTGAAGACAGATTGAAGACAACCTTGCAGATACGCTCCATCGTTATGATTTACGATGATTACAGAAACCTTTGGTGCATTCATGGTTTTTACTCATTTTATTTTTAAGGGTAGAACTAGCTACCTTCAGATGAGTTTAGGCTTGATCTTTACATTAAGTACTAAACATGATGTTATGTATAGCACTTCAGGTGTAAAGAGAGCCTTCAATGTTTAAGTGAATTTTCATCCTTTTCACTAATCTTTACTGTTTCAATCAGCCGCCATCCCATTCTCGTGGCTAGCTTCTGAGCGATTCTTTGGGCTTCTCGATAGGAATCTGCGTAGATTTCCTCGTATATGGGAAAACTGCTAGTCGTCCCTTGAAAGATGAATTTGGCTTTAAATTTCATTCTAAATCTATATCCGCCCTAGTCCAAAACGAGTTCTAGTAACCATCCATCTTTTCCTCCACATTGTTCACATGTGGGCAGAGGGTAACCTTTTTGAACACATATCCTTTTCCCGCAAAGGCATTTGATTCTACTGTCTACTTTTATGATTTCACCAGACATGAACTTTTTACCTTTCAGTAACTCTTTACGACATATTGTCAAAAATTCAACTGTTCTTGATATATTTAATGATGGATTTAGAGTTTCTTTTGGATTCGGTATAATTTCAGATCTTCTTCCTGTGGCGCTTGAAGATAGCTTTCTTGCAACCTTTAGGAGGGCTCTTGGACTTAGGAGCATATTTGTATATGATACGTTGGCGAGGGTGCAATAGCACTCCTTGTTTCTAATGCTTCTCCTCACTTTTTTAATCTCTTTATTGAACCAAATCTTTGGGAAATCGTATTCTTCCTTTCTTAAGTTCCCTAGAGGATCGCTACGGATGCAACAAGGCCAAACATCCCCATCAGGAGATATTTGACAAGATGCCCATCCAGCATAGCATGGTGTCACCTGAGCTTTGGAGATGAGGGTCTGCTTTACAAGATCATAATATTTCAACCTAAAGGCGCGGGCAAACTCTCCAACTTTTTGAAAGTTCATTTCATTCATCTTACCGATCAGATAGTCTAATGCTTGTGAATACTCGCTTATTGATGGGGTAATCGGGCTACCAATCGTGTCCAACTCCATCCTTTCCTCTGCAATTTCTGTAATATATGAATCAGGTCTTACTTCTCTAGAAAAATCTGCTAGCTCTGGCAAGTCCTCTAAGTTAAATTTTGATATCACTGTATGAATACCAACTGTGAGGTTTTTGCAATCAAGTTCACGAAGAGATCTGTAGGTCCTGATAGCTTTCTCGAAATTTCCAGGGAAGCCTCGGACTTGGTCGTGCCTAGGACCTACAGCATCTAATGATATGTTTATCGCTATTTGAGTCTCGGGACAACTCTTACAAATCTCCTCTATAGCTTGAGGCACGAAATCGACTAGGCTAGCATTGGTGGGTATGTTTATTATTCCTGGCTTACAGTCCTTGTAAATGACCTTACAGATATCTACTATATCTGCCCTCAGAAAAGGCTCGCCCCCGCTCAGCGTAAACCAATATGGTGCTTTGCCTACTGTCTTGAATGTTGCGTCGTACTCCTCTACCGAGAAGTTCTTAACATTCTTCATCCATATGTTACAGGTTATACATCTCGAATTGCAGGTGTAAAGCAGGCTTAAAGTAAAGTTTAGTGGGAACATCCTCGGTTTTCCAAACTGACGAAAGAGTTGGTATCTAAGGATTTGAGGTAGAAGTTCAACGATGCTATTCAAATGTTATCCTTACCTGAGGAGCTAGTAATACTCGTTGCTTTATCATTCTTTGGAGGGTTGCTACCACGATCCTGCAACCGATCTAACACGGGGAAAAGGAGTAAATTCCAGAGTCTTTGTGCAATACTTGTAGTCCCCGAGACGACTAAGACTTTCAATGGCATTCCACCTACATTCTTCCAACTATGTGAACTCCCTGATGGTGTTAGTGTAGCATCCCCTTCCTCTAAATAATAACTATTATCATCTATTGTCACCAGGACTTTCCCCTCGACAACATAAAGCACTTCTTCCGAACCAAAGTGAAGATGATTTCCTACTATGGCGCCAGGCTCCATCGTAGCCTCGTAGAAGTATATTCCGGATTTGAGAATCCCGTCAAAAAGCCTCGCTAGGACTATCTTACCTCTCCCTCCATGAACATTTTCAACCACCCTCCGTCCTTCGTGACGGCGAAGTATTATCAGTTATTGCCCCCTAGATATATTGTGTTTGGTGGACTTCTGAAGAGAACTTGCTCTAAGGTAATACTAGGGTTAAAATCCATATCTCTTTTAATCGCGTCGATTCGACACCCGTAATTTTTATAGAACCAAGCTAAAAAATATTGCATGTAGGAAGGCAAAAAGTAGCTCATAATTGATGCTTGCTTTGCCGTGAGGGGTAGATTTATGAATGGTTTTCGTATACTAAAAGCTCTACAAAGTAGCGCTAAAATCTCCCTAATAGTAATGGGGTAATGTTCTCCTACAAAGTAAATTCCACCTAACTTCCCCTTGCTTAGCGAAAGTTCAAGCGCCCTTATCAGGTCATCTATGCAAATAAGGTGTTTTAGCGCCCGACCAGCCGCCAAAAGGGGAATGAAGGGGAGTTGATGAATCATTTGAATCAATGGATGGAAGTAGCCTCTGTCGCCTGGACCGTAAACGTATGCTGGTCGAAGAATGATAATTGGCAAGCCTTGATCCGCATACCATCTTACTATTTTCTCTGCCTGTGCTTTGGTTTTCTCGTATGACTCGGTAGGGTTCAGAGGATGATCCTCACTTATAGGAATAAGATGGCGCGGTATAGGGCCATGTACATCGATTGAACTAACATGAATGAACCGTCTAACACGCTTTATAAAAGCTAATTTACATACATTTCTAGTCCCTACCACATTCGCTCGGAAGAAATCGTGGTAACAAGGGCTCATAGGGAATCTCCGGACTAGGCCAGCTAGATGAACGACAATATCAACATCTATCAAACGAGTAGCCCTTAAAAGTTCTCCTATGTCTGTTATATCAGCATAGACGCATGTGGCGCCTGATCGACGTAGCTGTTCAACCTTAAGGCTATTGGTGAAGGGTCTGATCATGCTATACACTTGATAACCTCTTTTAACCAAGTGGCGAGTAAGACTTGTTCCGATAAAGCCAGATGCTCCTGTTATAAGGATTCTCTCATTCATAAAACTACTATTCCTCGGGAAAGATCGACCTGACTCGAAAGTAGGGCTCTGCCTTCCGCTTAGAAAGCCTCTTCTTGATCGGTGCTACTATCAGTAGTGCTATGAATACCAAGGTGGTAATGACAAAGCCAAGTAGCCAGACAGGTATAACAAAATACCCTAGGATTTTCTTGGCTAAACTTTTCCTATAAGGGTCTACCATGTAGAATTCCTTAATGTGTCCAAGATTCTTCTTGTCTTCGGTCATATCTTCTTTAGACCCACTACATATAGGTGGTGAGCAGTTATCTTTCTAAACCAATCAGGCATAAGGTATTCCATCTTCCAAAGATTCTTGATAAGAAAATGGTCTCTAGCTTTGGGGTTCGTTGCACCCCACACCCATCTTTTCTTTCCAACAGTGTTCCCAACGTAACGCATGCTTCCGGCAATCTGAGCATCCACAGTATCCATCCATGGAGGATCGTCACAACCTCCCCACTCGATTGGCTGCAGACCCAAGGATCTATGAACCTTTTCCATGGCGGAGATTAAGCAATTCCTGAAGTGACCATGATCCCATTTTTTCCGGTTGATCTTATGGGCAAGCCAGTGCAGGAGAAATCCCATATTAAAAGGGCTTAATGTGAAATTTATCACGAGTTTTCGGGAGACCCGCACCATCTCTCTCACAAGAGGGATAGGATCCTTATAATGTTCAAAAGCCAAATGATTCCATACTAAGTCAAACTCTCCCTCATCAAATGGGGTTCTAAAGCTGTCTTTCCATTTTATAATTCTAACATGATCATAAAGCCCAGCAAGCTTCCAAGCATGCACCGCATCCTCATAATCCCTTGGGTGAATGGTGATGGTGACTTCGTAACCGTCTTGGGTGAACATGGCACTGTTGAAGCCCGGTACCCCAGCGATATAGGTTGCATTCAGTTCGAGGAGCTTCTTGGCATCGTATTGCTCTGCTAGCCTCTCTATGACTGCGCCATAAGCTATTCGCTCATATGTGCCACCTAGGCCATCGTCTAACTTCCAGTATTCGACAGGCTGAGATTCTAACATTACGGATTCACACCGACCTTGCTAATACTTCGCGGCACCAATATCACATAGTTTCCTATTCTGTGTATAACTTTAAAATCTTCTGATGTTCTGGAGAGAAATTCGCATAACTTGTCCTTAACACCTTTCCTTCGAATCCCCATGAATGATGACAGCCCAACTTCATCCATTATGATTAGCGGACGATTTTTACTCAGGTCTTCCGTTACTTCATTTAACGATTCCTTATAAGCCACGATGCTTTGATTGTTATAAATATGCCAACGAGAGCCTGAAACTCTATCACAAAAGAGAAATATATGAGGCTGGGTTGGAAACATATAAACTAGCTCAGAAGGATTAGTATTAAGTCTTATATGATCGACCAGTTCTTGAAATCTCTTAGAATTGTGGAAATACTGAAGGGTCCATTTGACATGTGATCTAATATTTGCCATGAGTCCTAATCCAATGAGGGCCCAAAAGTAAACTGATGCCTCAAAACATGGGATATCAAGTAGAAATCCGAGGAAAAAGCCTGATAGAATAGCTAAAGGGGGTAGAAAAATGGTCAAGGAATGCATCCATGGTGGGGCAAGGAACAACTGTGGGAGGCAGAGAAGTAACCAAATAATAAGAAAGAAGCTATTTAGGTTAAAGTCATGTGTAGTCATCGAGCTAACAACCCCTATCATCCCCAGCAATCCGAGGAGTGATAACAGAGGATTCATAAGTGAGACGAAGTAGGCGTGATATAGTAGTTGTGATGGAGAATAGAAATCTGTTGCCTTTGCATTATTCTTCATCATATAGATCATATCTCGGGTCAGTCCTCTATGTCTAATGTAAACGCAACTTGCTATGACTGGCAAGACGAGACCTCCTAAAAATAAGATTGAATTAGATAAGAAGTATAGCCCAAAACCAGTTTCCTGAAAAATCAGAAACAAGACTGTTGGGGCTGTTAATAGAAAAGACTGTTTTATAAGTATGGCTGTGCCTACTAGGATACCAGCTAGTCCAAAACTTGCAACATCACCTTTAAGAGCTATGACAAGAGAGGTCAGCAGAAAGAAAGTACCAAAATTCTCCGTCATCATACAAACAGCCTCCCATATAGGGTTTGCAATTGTAAGTCCGAACACAAGGGCGGCAACCAATCCCATTCTTTCGTCACCAAACATAGTAGTAGTCAAAATGTACAATAGGACTGAATTAAAAGATAGTATTGTGGCATTGATTAATCTACCTACTTGGACCGACTTTTCGCCATTGAATCCCAGTTTAAATATGGCCATAGTTATCAAGTAGATTCCAAGGGGCTTATTATCTCTAAGATCACGGTAAAGTTTTTTACCGGTCAACATCTCACGTCCACAATACAAAAAGCTACCTTCATCTGGATTTACAAGAATTTTGTATTTAGCAATGAATGGGGTGCAGAGCATCCATACAATCAAGGCGATTAGTAGAACAAAATACAATTCAGGCCCTTCTCATGGCTAGGATTCTTTGCTATTATAATCTGCTTATTACGTTAGTCTTATAGCAACCTTAGTTGTATTTACTGTTGTCCACTTATAGGGCAATATATCTCGTCTTAAATCGATTCTTGCCTTAATATGGGCTAATGTTTCTACGAAGGTTGCAAGGGTTAGTGCAAGTAAGTCTCTTGCGTTAATTTGAAGACTCTTTGTAAGAAAGAATATCACTTGCAGAGGATTAACCGTAGTGACTTTCGCTTTAGCTCTTTTGTGGACTTGTAGATGACCTTGAACCACCCTTTTACGTTGCCTATATAAATCACCTACGCTTTCGGGGGCCTTCATGTAAACCACTGCTTCCGGAACATAAACGACCTCGTAGCCCTTCTTTTTTATCTCCCATCCTATGAAAGTGTCCTCATTTATTATATCCTCAGGAACTTTCTCAACTATGCCATTTCTGATAGCACACATCTCGCCAGATATGTGGAAGAAGGTTTTCAGCCTCGTTTCGAAAGCCGCGATCTCATGATGTGTGTTCCAGATAAGTCGAGCTATCCGACCGAAGAGTGATTTTGGATTATTTACAGGGACCGGATGTCCACTTATTGCTCCCACCACCGGATGGACGAAGCCTTTCAATAGATTCTCGATGCTCCCACTAGCTGGTAACGTATCGGCTGAAATAAATAGTGTAACTTCTCCTTCACACAGCGAAAGAATTCTGTTCACTGCTTCTGCTTTCCCCTTTCGCTCGTCTTCCCAGACATATCGAATCTTATGGTTAAGAGAAGCATACTTTTTGACTATGTGGGGTGTTCTATCGGTCGAACCACTCGTCACAACAATGATGCTCATTAGTTCTGAAAACCCGTTGCACTGTTCCAAAAGGCTTTGTAGTAGATTCCCCATGTTACCTTCCTCGTTATAAGCACAGACGGCTATTGAAAAGGAGTTAATGGAGTCAGTCAATTTTTGCTGGAGACTTTCTCTGCGTCAACTACAAGATAGAAGGTATATAGTAACCCAGCTACTACTAAGCATCAGCTGACTTTTTAGCTATGATGAACAGGTTGCTTCCTTCTGCATCATGGGAGTTGAAGATGAAAGGTGTGAGGAGTACGGACATTATTCGAATCAGTCTTTCTTTCCCTATTAAGCTTAAGATGATCTTAATACTTGTTGTAAGCAAATTCGTATGCAAGAATCGCCGAAGCAAATGATAATTGAATGGATGTAATAAATCAAAAGCATACAAAAATCTTCTAGGGGCGTAGTGGCGACAAGTTAATTGAAAACCTACATACTCCAGTATCTTTTTAAGCGTATATGGCTCAAATAAGTTGATATGCTTAAAGTAATCGTTCCTTTTGGCTTCGTACATTCTCTTGGAGTTTATTGCCCCTACTCGTCTAAATACCGTAGATAAAATAGAATTAGTGTTAAATTTTGATGTGGGAACTGTTAAGATAATCCTTCCTTCTGAAGTCATAACTCTGCCCGCCTCTTTCAACACTTTTTTAAAGTTAGGTATGTGTTCCATAACGGAATTACCGATTATTACATTGAATGTCTCACTACGAAACGGCATGCAACGAGCATCCGCAACGATCAGATCTTCATAGCCCTGAACCGATTTTGCTCTTTGAACTTCGTGCGTATCGAGGTCTACTCCGACGTCAATATACCCGTAGGTTAGTTTTCCAAATATGCCATCTCCGCAGCCTAAGTCCAAGATTTTACCTGAGGTGCGAACTGACCGTAGGAGATAAGATTCGTAAGACCTTGCTAAAGCGTGTGCCGGCATGGTGTAATAGTGCCTTAGAAAGGACGCCAACAAGGCTCGCACTGTTGTAGGAACTTGATTTGACTCCAAAGAATTCACAGGTTCAGAAAGGTTTCGGTCTTGACAAACCCAAACGTACTGTTATGTCCCTAAGATAATCCTTAACGAGTCTCTTCTCCTTCACGTCCAGCGAACCTGCAAAATAGATAAGTAGAGAGTATAAAGCTAGTCCGATACTAGAAAACATTGCTGCATTGATCAGGCTTGTTATAAATGGCTTGAAATAAAGCAATACTGCCACCAATATCAGGCCTGATAAAAGCGGTTTTACAAAAACCGAAGCCCACTTTCTTACAGAGACCTTTATGATGTATTTATTTACTATGTATGCTCCTGGGGTGTTGATTAATATCTGCGCAAGAAGGAAAGCTAAAGCCGCCCCCTCTATCCCATAAATCGGTATAAGGATCAGCCAAAGCCCAGCAGTTAATGCTGAATTTATCCCTGTAAACAAAGACGTCAGCCCAACTCTTCCCAATCCATACATGATGTTACTATACACCGTCGTGATAGATAATATGAGATGAGCAAGAGTGAGGAAGACGAGCACCTGCATGCTCTTTTCGGCAAACTCTGTACCCATCCATAGTCCAAGGATTTTGTCAGGTAAAGCTAATAAAGCCAAGGCAAGAGGGAGTGTTAAGATAAAGATCAACTTGCTACCCCTAAGATAAAGCTCCTTTATAGAGGATTGTTCTCCTAGAGAGTTTAACTCGCTAGCCATAGGGAAAGCTATAGGAGCCATCGTTATTGCGAAGGTTAGAAGATGTCTACCCATTATCATGGGGACTGCATAGAAGGTAACATACCCTATAGGTAAGAATATCGCGATTAAAAAGGTGTCCAGCTGAAAGAGAAATATGTGAGATATTTTGCCAGCTATGTCCTTTGCTCCGAAGATGATCATCTTGTGAAAAGAGGAGCGATCAAACCTTGGCGGGGACAAGAAGGGGAGAATCTTTCTACACACAGCTACGTAAACTAGAGTGTTTACAAGTGTGGTCAGAACGTAGATTATCACAAATTCTTTTAAGGAATAACCTAAGATAACTACTAACGCCATGAGTAACTTCTGAATAGCATTTAACACTACGTTCAGCTTTGCTATCAGGTCGAATCGCTGAAGACCAGCAAATATATTACTGAACAGTCCTAAGAACAGGGACGCCAAGATATGTATAGTTCCCAAGTAAAAGACAAATAACGCAGTTTCGAAGAGATGTTTAGGAACACTTAGGGTCTGGGTTAGACCTTCTGCTATTATGAACATAGACGTCGACCCAATAGCTCCTGTTAGCAGTAAGAATAGGATGGCAGTTCCTATCATACGATTAATGTCTTGGATGTCGTTCTTTGCTTTCAGCTCCGAGATGTATTTAGTAAGAGCAGTCCCAACCCCCATTTCGATTAACATAAAGTAACCCAATATTGAAAATGCCGTTGCATAGATGCCATACTGATCAACCCCTAACCCGTTAACAATATAGGGTGTAACCACTATGCCAAGAGTGGTCAGCATAACGTATCCCGAAAAATTGTACACTGCATTGCTAGCCACTCTCTTAGTCCTATCGTAACTAAAAGCTTCTGGCCCATCCTTCATAGAATTATTTCTCACAAAAGTCAAAAATCTGGGTTTACTAGTTATTGCATAGTTACCTTTTAAGGAACTCTGTAAGTTCAGTGATCTTCTTGACTACCGACTGCCATGAAAACTCTTGCTCAGCTAACTCTATGGACTTCAAGGAAAGTTGATTAAGATTCATTCTGAATATTTGCTCTATCTTTTTGGCAAGATCCTCTGATTCTCTTGGTGTGAAGGTTAAACCGTTTCCCTGTACGAGTTCAGATGGGCCTTCTAAAGCTGAGCAAAGCACAGGTAAACCTGCAGCTATGTACTCTGTTAACTTTGTACCATGGATAAAGTGAGTAAATGGAGCCTCAGGGAGGGCTTGGATGCCTACATCAGCAATCTTAGGGCAAGCCCAATAATCTGTCCCCGTTAACCATCCTGTGAAGACAACGTTTGTATTAAGGGCTTTTGCTAGCCCCTTTAATTCATCTAACCCTTTTCCATCACCTACAACAAGCAAGGTCAAATTCGGCATCTTGCGTTGAACGAGAGACAAAGCCTTAATCACGGTCTTCAAGCCTTCAATCTGATAACTTCTGAGTGAGCCTTGCCACAGCAAGACCCTAGTGTCATCTTTTATCCCTAATTTCTCTCTTACTCTAG
>Ga0315314_1000416_pt1 | contig 48863 bp, 39 predicted proteins | sample TDP9_MG_FD_203631 | JGI IMG/M metagenome (GOLD analysis project Ga0315314, IMG submission 203631) | Freshwater sediment microbial communities from Lake Towuti, South Sulawesi, Indonesia - TDP9 | ecosystem: Environmental > Aquatic > Freshwater > Lake > Sediment | place: Indonesia: South Sulawesi... | reverse complement strand
TAGGTCGGATGTAGGCTTGAATGAAACCTGGGTAGACGAAAGCCTCTTGTAAACCTGCATCATAAGCACTCTTCCTTATGTTGTTGCCATACTCAAATGCGATAGCTCCTTGCTTAACAAACCCAACGATAGCCTCAACATGTTTTTTCATTGAGTCATAAGCCATTTTCACATACTTCTCAGGATCCCTTTCTCTCAGTTCCTTAGCTTCTTTAACACTTAGCCCAGATGGAACATAGCTTGCAGGATCGTGAGCCGGGGTCTGATCCGTCACCACATCCGGTATAATATTTCGCCGTAAGAGTTCCGGAAGTACATCCGCTGCATTTCCCAACAAGCCTATGCTTATTGCCTCTCCCTCTTCTTTTGCCTTAAGAACCATCTCAATTGCCCTGTCCAGATAATCTGTCCATGTGTCGAGCCAACCACCCTCAATTCTCTTCTTGAGAATTTCTTCATCAACTTCAACTATAAGACCTACTCCATCATTCATTTTAATGGCAAGCGGTTGGGCGCCGCCCATCGCGCCCATGCCCGCCGTGAGAGCCAGTCTGCCTTTGAGACTTCCGCCAAAATGTTTATCAGCTACGCATGCAAACGTTTCATAAGTTCCTTGAAGAATTCCTTGAATGCCGATAAAGTTCCAAGATCCCGCGGTATATTGACCGAACATTATCAATCCTTTTTTCTCAAGTTCCCAGAAGTGTTCCCAAGTAGCCCATTTTCCGACAAGCATGGAATTACACATTACCATTCGTGGGGCCGATTCATGAGTCTTGAACACAGCGACCGGTTTTCCGCTCTGAATGACTAAAGTCTTGTCCGGTTGTAGATTTAGTAACGTGTCTACTGTTGTTTCAAAGCATTCCCAGTTTCGTGCTGCTTTCCCCATCCCGCCGTAAACAATAAGGTTTTTCGGATCTTTACCGACGTCTGGGTCAAGGACGTTAAACAACATTCTTAATATACCTTCAATCTGCCAGTTTGCACAGTGAAGCTTCATACCCTTAATAGCTCTCACGACTTTAGTCTCAGGGTTATAGTAACCTTCCTTAACAAGTCTATCCAGAGGACGACCGAGCTTCTCAACAACCTTTATAGCAGCTTTTTTCTTGGCTTTCTCCTTAACTACCAAAAGTCCCTCACACCTCGATGCATTTATCAAGGAATTGTATATAACGCACCTTAAATATTTTTAATGTCACACTATAACATTGACTTATTAATGTTTGTTAGCAAGAATCAATTTGAGTGTTTATGAGGCATTAAAACGAACAGCGCGACAGGTAAGTCCAAGCATCCCTCGAGGCGCGCTTTTGGAGCTGAGGGTGGTGTGAAGGTTGCGTTTCCAAATTTAGCTATAAGCATCGCTACGAAGTGTTTCATTTATGGTCATAGGGGAGGGCACGACACAAAGCATAAGCTGATTCCCAGACAAGCTTGGAAAGCGAACAGAGGCGCTTATTCTGTGATAAGATGGGGGCTTTCATGTTAAAAGAAGATAGGGTGTGATGTTCATTAATGGAATCCGAATAGAACCACTTGCCAAGTGCAAACGATAATGTTGCCTCTCAACCTACATTTCGGCCTGTGCAAATTACACTTTCTCTTTGATAACTTTACAGAAAATGCTGGATTCGTCCACTTCAATGATAGATGCATTCAATCCTTCTACGGGCAAATATATGGAGTACGTAAATTCTCTCGTAAACTCGCGTGCGTACTCTTCTGCGCAAAGATAGCCTGACTCTTGGAAATCGATAAAAAAGCTCAGAAGATTTAGAGCGCGCGTATGACAACTCGAGCTTAGCTGGTTAAGGGCTACATTGCGTGGTACATAGCCGTCTGCTACGAGCACCTTACGAAGCAGCCCTGTGAAAACACCGGCGCGTTGAAAAAGCTTGGCGCATCTAAACTTTGCACTTTCAACAATAAAGTATAATTATAAAAGTGGATCAGCTATTTTTCTCGGTCAATACGTCGGTTGGCTGAAAGCCCCAGCCAGGAAAGATGAAGTCATAAGGATAGATGGGTGGAAAGGTGTTGTCACAAAAACGAGCCTACTGTAGAAAAACTATTGGATCACATTGATTACATAGTCAACCTGGTAGGGGTTGATCGCATAGGCTTGGGTTTGGATATGGATCATTATGCAAATGACATATCAACAGGTGTTTCACGGGCGTCCTTCCGTTATGCGTCCTTACAAAAGGCACGACATAGTAGATGTAAACGAAGTGCCCGACATTACGAAAGGACTAATAACCAGAGGATACTCAGACAGTGATATCAAAAATATTAGGCGGTAATTTTCTAAGGGTACTCGAACAATTATGTAAGCGTTATTGCGCACCTAAACCTTAGTCGATCGATCTTGTTCCCGCGTGCAGTTTCCCTCTCGTGATCAATCTAAAGCACTCCCCTCTCAGGAGGATTAAATAGCTTCAACCCCTAAGATCGACTGACTGGGTTCTGACATTATGCGATAAAGATTTTATTGTAATTTCATTAATTATAATTAGATCAGAGATGTGGATAGGAAAGCTACCAAGGATTAGGCTGGCCAACTTACCTACTCCCTTAGAGGAAATGAAGAGGTTTTCTGAGGCTATGGGTAAACCCAGAGTCCTCATCAAAAGAGATGATGAAACAGGCCTTGCCTTTGGCGGAAGCAAGGCTAGAGTTCTTGAGTTCTGCGTGGCCAATGCTAAAGCTAAGGGAGCAGATGTGGTCATTGCTACCGGTGGTCGAGCTGGGGTTCAATCCAACTGGGTTCGGATGGTCGCCTCCGCTGCTAGGCTGGTGGGAATGAGGGCTGTGCTTGTCCTTCGCGGAGAGGAACCAGACGAATATGATGGAAATCTCCTCTTGGATGGCCTGTTGGGCGCAGAGATAAGATTTATGAAAATTAAGCCAGAAGAGACGCATTTAGCCATGGAAGGGGTGAGGAGGGAGCTCTCGGCCAAAGGGGAGCACCCTTACATCGTGAGTGACGAAAGCCTTCCCGGCATTGTAGGATACTCGCTGATCGTAGTTGAGCTTCTGAACCAGGCCAACGAGATGGGTGTAAAAATTGATTATACAGTAAATGCCTGCGGCACAGGAGGGACGCAGGCTGGTTTATTATTCGGTGCTCAAGCCCTCAACACAGGGATCAAGGTGCTAGGTATTAGTATTCAAGAGGCGAAGGAAATTCTGGCAGAGAACTCGTCTAAAATGGCTAATGAGATCTCATCTCTTTTAGGTTTGAACCTAACCTTCAAAAAGAGTGATGTAATAGTGTTTGACAGGTTCGTCAAGGAGGGTTATGGCGTGCTTAACAGGGCGGTGTTAGAGCCTTTAAGGCTTATTGCTCAGACGGAGGGGATAATCCTCGATCCCGTATACACGGGCAAAGCTATGGCTGGATTAATCAGCCTGATTCGGGAGGGATACTTCAGCAAAAATGATACTGTCGTCTTCATACATACCGGGGGAACCCCGGCTCTGTTCCCCTACCGGAAAGAGATCAGATCTTACATCAGGCAGGATGATTTAAGATCGATCGATTCAAGTACTTGTTCCATGGCACCTCTCTTGGAGCCAATAAAACATGAAGTTGTTTGAGTTTCAAGCTAAGAGAATTTTTAGGCAAGAAGGAATTCCGGTGCCTAGGGGCTATAGCTCCCTCTGCTATGGCATGGTTGCCCAACAGAAAGCGTAGACCAGAAAATTCCCCATATTTACTCACATTTGATTCCTCATTCAATAGATAAATTCGTAACAACTAAAATTTCCTTATTAATGTTTCTTAGGAAAAAATGATATTAACCTCCGTATATGTTTAAGATCGTGGTGTTAGTATGGGAGCGATTGGAGTTTTCATTGCAGAAAGAGTTAAGGAGTTAAAGCCCTCAGCAACAGTTGCACTGCCGGATAGGGCCAGAGCTTTGAGGGAAGCGGGCATCGATGTCATTGACCTTTCAGAGGGGGAGCCCTATTTTGATACCCCGGAAAAAATTAAGGCAGCGGCAAGGAAGGCCCTGGATGAGGGCTATGTCCACTACATTTCAAGTGCGGGTTTAAAGGAGCTGCGACAAGCCATCTCTGAAAAATTGAGGATTGACAACCAAATCGAAGTGGATGAATCGGAAATCATAGTAACAGTGGGTGCGAAGCAAGCTCTATTTACAGCCATGCTAAGCGTTATAAATCCTGGTGATGAGGTGCTTATTCCTGATCCCTACTGGGTTAGCTACACGGCTGAAGTCATCATATCAGGAGGAAAGCCTGTAGCGATAAGTCTCTTGGAATCCAAAGATTTTAGGTTAGACGAGGAAGAGATTAAGGAGAAGATCACAAAAAGAACAAAAATGATACTGATAAACTCGCCTCACAACCCAACAGGAACTGTTTTTCCAAAGGAAGACCTCATGATGATCGCTGACATAGCCAAAGATCACAACTTACTTGTGATGAGTGATGAGATTTATGAGAAGATAGTTTATGATGAAAATCGTCACTATAGCATCGCCTCCTTTCCAGACATGAAGGATAGAACAATCACCATCAATGGATTCTCAAAGACATATTCAATGACGGGTTGGAGGCTTGGTTACGTCGCTGCAAGCAAAGAGATAATTAATAACATATTGAAGATTCAGCAGCATTCGGTGACTCACCCCGCCTCCTTCGTCGAGAAGGCTGGTGTCGTGGCCTTGAGGGAATGCGAAGAAGAAGCCAGGTCAATGGTTAAAGCGTACAAGGAACGTAGAGATTACTTCATAAAAGAGTTAAACAAAATGGATGAATTTTCCTGTTGGACGCCTGAGGGCGCCTTCTATGCCTTCCCGAAAATAGTTGAGACAAAATTTTCATCAGAAGAAATGACAGAGTATCTATTAAACGAAGCCCATCTACTAACAGTTCCCGGATCAGCCTTTGGCAATTTAGGCAGCGGATACATCAGGATGGCTTATTCAAGGCCAATAGAAGAATTGGAAGAAGCCGTTCAAAGGATGCATAGCACATTGGAACAACTATAGCTTACGCGCGTTAAAACCTTTTGGCGATAAATTTAGCAAGATCTCGCCATAGGAGTGCCGGCAATCGCAGGCAAGGAAGGAATAGTTAAGATCGTCTATACGACTTGACCGATAAAGAGTTGAGAAAACTTAGAGAGTTTGGTAGCATAAAAAGCATAACGAAAAATGTTGAATTGATACTATAGCAAGCGCGTCGATCGATCGACGCTAAATCTCAACCTTAAACGGAGTTAGCACGTCCCCTTTTATAACGTTTGAGTGTTGCAGACTCCTTTATCGCCTTAACTCTTCGTGACAACCTTACTCATAAAACTTCCCTAAAGCGGTTGCCACAGCCGCCTCTGATAGAATTTGTAGCGGGTCAATTATTGGGATGGACAGGTCTCCACTTTTGAGTACTAGAGACACCTCGGTGCATCCACAGATAATCATGTCAGACCCTCTCTCAGCTAAGTGGTTAGCCACGTTAACTATAATCTTTCTACCCTCCATAATGCGTCCAGCTTTTATATCATCATATATCGCTTCCATCACCCTATCCTGCAAGTTCGCGAGTGGGGAAATCACTTTCACGCCGATCCTCCCTAGTGCTTGATCTTATATTTTAGTCTTAATTGTTCCAGTGGTGGCGATGAGCCCACCCTCCTTACGTTATGAAAACTTTTGTTTATTACCCGGGCAGTCAGCTCTATCATGTTTAAGATGGGGATCCCTATGCTCTTCTTCAGGTCTTCATAGTAGTAGTGTGCCGTGTTGCATGGCATAACGACAAAATCTGCTCCAGCTCTTTCCAGATTCCTCGTCGTCTTCACCATCTCCGGTAGAGGGCTAGGCCCCCTACCCACAATGGCCTCTGTTCTATCCGTATCTTCGGATTATTGTCTATGATGACCCTTAGATGGTCTTGATCCTTTTGGGCTGGAGTAGTCTTAATGAGCCTATAGAACAACTCCGCGGTAGCTTCAGGGTCCATCCCTCCCAATATTCCAATAACCTTTTCCTTCAACTGAATCCCTCCTAGCACTATATGCCTCTTGATGTTCTTAACCGTGTTAGTTTACTGGAAGAGTGCAGTATAAATTCTTTCCTAAACCCCTTGTACGGCAAACGCTACAAAAATCTCCCTGGTTGGTGCTGGGAGCGCGTCTTTCGGCCTCGAGGCGGCCAAGGCTACGCTTGACGAACTGCTTGAAGCACACGCTTCTCTATTACCACAGTCCGGGCGGTAAAACATTAAAATTGCGGTATTGTCACGATTCATAAGAAGATAGGATAAGAAATGCCACTTAAACGCTAGAGGTTAAAGGTTGGGGATTTGAAATCTAAGATAGGACGAAACCTAAGGGATGCATAGTTCATCGCTAAGAAATTCTTGAGGAAATAAAGAAGAATGGACTTGAACTTGTAAAAATATATACATGACGTCTTCGCCCAATGGGATTGGGGGTTTCATTTCAGCGGCAACAGCGACAACTTCGCCTGTGTTAAGGTCCATCAAGAAACCAGCCAGCTTTGTGGTGCCGACATCCGATGCGAGGCCAAAGCATCTAATAGATGTGTCTCCCAGTTCAACAGTTCTAATTTCGTTATTCCAAACGACTGCGGTCGCATCCCTGTTCGCCTTTCTAAGATTGATTGGGAGGCTTTTGTAGACTTAAAAGTCAATTTAAGATCAGAGAGACCATTCTACTCATTCGATTATCTTCGTATGATGTATAGCGCACTAGAAAAGCCGTAATGTGTTCAAGCATCTACTCGCATTCGTTTTGCTGGCCTTATCGGTTTAGTTCAGTCTTCTTGGGACGGAAATGCTCCAGCTCTTGCTGAAGTGGCGTTTGCCGTTGATCTTCGCCTCGACTTCTACCAAATGGTGAAACGTCGTCAAGGTGCCCGCAGTAATGGCTTGGGCCACCAACTTAATTTCAGCTTCCGGCACAATCATGGCGTACTCTGCTATAGCCTTCACGAAGGTATTCGCTGGATTAGCAGTTAGGACTACCATACTTAACACGTCTTTCGTCATTATCTTGGTTTGATCATCGATTCTTTCTTGTCCCACCTTTTCGGCGGCAATAGTGCAGATTCCATTAATGAAGTCCCGGGTCAGCGTGTACTTCGGTTTACCCACGAAACTTTTCCATTCTACTTCTGAGAAAGGTTTCAGAGGAGAGGAGAGTAGGGCAGGTTCTGGTAGTTTGGGTTCCTGCTCTGGAGCCACTGGCAAGATGATTCGAGATGGGTAAGTGCTTCCGCGATAGACGGAATTCGTGCAAAGCTTTGGTGTAGGCCATGCATCCGGGATGTCCGCACTTGATATGTCCAGTCTTATACTATGTCCTTTATCAAACACGTACGACGTAGCCTTCAAGTCAATTTGTAGCTCATAGATCTTACCGGGCTTCAGCGGAGAAGGTTCTTCATGAGAGGAACGATGCGTCGCATTGAGCTTATCATATGTAACCAACGCAGACGTGCCGTCGCTAGCCACATCGCAGAGCTTGACCACAAAGGGAGTAACATCGGTGGATGAGGACACGTAGAGTACGGCACGGGGTTGACCTGTGACCTCTAGGTCTCGCTTCAGAGGTTGAGTCGTGTACACAAGCGAGTAGAGCTCGTCCAGCCTCTGATCCAGTGGCGTGCGAAATTCACTTTGTCCAGCGAGTGGCTCTGACGTGACGCCCACGGTTGGGTTATACTCGTATTCATCACACTCGGCTTCCGTGGCTGTGTAGGGGTCAATGCTTAACAAACCCTTCGGGTGAAGATAGAAGGATGTGGGCTTTGCCCTAGCGAGGGGCCACTCGTTCTCGTGTCGCCAGTACCCGTTTAGAGTGAGCTGTAAGGGTACGGGCATAGTATACTTTCTCACAAAGATAGTTACAGGTGGCTCTTTAAGCACCCCTGTGTCAATTCCCTTCAGCCAATGGTCAAACCACCTTGCGCACTCGCGCAAGTAATCAATTCCAGGCCCGGGGATAGCTGTATCTGGTGGCGGTCCCGAGCACCCTGCTTGCGCGCCCCCGAAGTGGGACCAGGGCCCGATAAGGACCCTCTTTGGAGCCTTGATTTTCGAGAATATTCTCAGCGCGGGCGTCGCGTGCCAGTCGTGCCAACCGTCTATGATGAAGGACGGACACTTGATACTATCATAGTTGGTCAATGATCTTGCACGCCAGTGTTCGTTGTTTGTCTGATTCTGTAAGAAAGGCAAGGTCCACGGAACGTTGTTCTCAAAGCGATGTTTCCAGATCTCCACCCACTCCTTGCTAGCTATGTGGGGGTTGGGAGGGGCGAAATTTCGGGCTGTCATATAAGGTCCATAATGTCCAAACAAGAACGGTCGAAGACAGCCTCCTCGGTACTGCGCAAGATAGTTATTGTCCGCGCAATGCATGGGGATGATCGCTTTGAGATGCGGCGGGTTTTGCGTGGCCACAAAGTATGCCATATTCCCCCCATATGAACTGCCCCACATGCCGACATTCCCATCGCACCAAGGCTGCTTGGCGACCCACTCGACTAGGTCGTACCCGTCTAGTACCTCTATAGGGTTCCACATTTCGGTGGACGCTCCCTCCGAGGCTCCCGTGCCACGAATGTCCGCCCTCACCATAACATAGCCTCTTTCCGCAAAATAGTACTCGGGCCAACGCATCTCCTTTGTATAAGGAGCATCATCCTTGCGGTATGGGTTATGATCTACTATCGCTGGAAACCTTCCATCAGCATCGGGACGGATCAAACACGCCGCTAGGTTCACGCCGTCTCGCATTGGTATATAAACGTTCTTAACGACCCTTACAGAACACTTGAGCTCAGACATTTTATCACTACTCTCGTATTTTGTAAAATTAGTAAACCATACATCTTTTTATATTTTGTGTAATTAACATGCTCTCGGTATAAGATTTCCAAGTGCTTTGCGCTTTAGTCTTTTAAGGGATTTCTAGGAATCATGGGACTATCTGCCAAGTATGGGCGCCTCTGGAGTAAAAAGTGGTCTCCTCCTTTCGGCTCTCCGGAACTTGAATAGTGGGCGCTGTAGACATCGCAAAGGATGAAATTGTAAAAGACTTGGCAAGCAGGTAAGAGTTACCGTAGCCAATGATCCGGATGATCTCTTTTCCAGGATTAAAGCTGACATCATAATTCACGCAACCATAAAAAGAAGCGAAAGGAGAACGCGACGCCTTCATCTTTCACTAACACAAGCGCTTGGAAAGCAATAGCTTGTCCCCATTTATCTTTTCATCCAGCTTCTTTCTATTTAAAACGTTTAAAAAATCTTTAAGGCATCCTTCGTTCACACCTAGCGCGCGTATGTAGCTAAAGACTTGCGTTCTAAATTGTTGATTTCTATGGGAAATGAACCTGGCTGGAGAATTAGCGATGTACTTAGTATTAAGCAATGCAAAGTCTTGAACAAGAACCGCCAGTTGAGTGGGTTCGAGGCCCTAGCACATAAGATATGTTAGGGGAGACGCTAGCAGTACGCCGTTGGTCCCAGGTTAACAATATTCGTTTTGGCCTTGAAGCCATTCTTCTTGAAGAAATCAGCCAACTTAGAACTTTTGTATTCTCTAGATGCAGGTTCAGCGTAGCGCCAGCAACTTCTCATGATCAACCGACCAATCTAGGGCCTCTTAGCGTGCATTCAAGACTATGGGATGTATTTCGATGGGGCATACGGGTCTGACCACGATCATCTTCTCTCTTTGGATAAGGCCCTTCAGGTTGAATCAGAGATAGGACCTATATTCTCCAGAGTGTTCGAAACCTGCGCGCGTTCTGTGTATGGATTGCGGGTTTACGCGCGAGCATGATTAAGTTGAATATAGGTGACAAGCGACAGAACGTCCTTTAATATCAAGAAAAGTTGGTTCTATCTCTGAGCATATTGATTGCGCGTAGGGGCATCTATTATGAAATCTGCATCCGGACGGTAGATTTATCGGATTTGGAATTTCTCCTCGGATAATATTTGATACGTTGCGGTAATGTTTTCGGTCCAGATCCAAACCTGGGAGAACTGCCCTCAATGCCTTAGTATAAGGGTGGAGAGGGTCATCCAAAACTTTATCTGAGGGCCCTACCTCACAGATTTTACCCAAATACATTATTGCCAACCGGTCACAGATAAACTTAGCAACAGCCAAGTCATGAGTTATGAAAAGAAATGTGAGACCAAACTCCCTCTTTAATTTGAGAAGCAATTTTAGGATACCAGCACGAATTGAAACATCAAGCATGGATACAGGTTCATCCGCAACTACGAACTCCGGTTGCAGTATAAGAGCTCTAGCAATTGCTATTCTCTGAAGCTGTCCTCCACTTAATTCGAGAGGATGTTTAAAGAGGAAATCTTCAGGTGGTCGGATATCAACATCAAATAGGATTTCCGTTACCTTCTTTATTTTTTCATTTTTACTAGAAGCTATACGGTGGAATTCCAAAGCTTCAGATATAAGTTTAAATATACTGAGTCTAGATTCTAGTATCTCGTATGGATTTTGGAAAATCATCTGCATTTTTGAACGTAATTCTCTCAACTTCGCTTTTTTTAATCCAAAAATCTCTTGGTTTTTGAAGAAGACGTCGCCCGCTGTTTTATCAATAATCCTTAATACTACTTTTCCGGTGGTTGTTTTACCACATCCACTTTCTCCAACAAGACCGAATATTTCTTCCTTATTTATTTCAAAACTGACTCCGTCAACAGCTTTTACATAATCTAATCCGCGTCTAAACCATTTTTGAAGGTTATTAACTCTCAGTATTTTTTCTGCGTTCATCTGAGACATCCCGCCATTAATATTAAGTAGATATTAAACAACATGAGACAAAATGATTATCCCCGACATTTACAATTTCAGGAGTCTTTTCGCGGCATAGACGCTTTGCATATCGGCATCTTGGATGAAATATGCAGCCTTTTGGAGGATTCGCCATGTTGGGAGGACTACCCGGAATGGACTCGAATTTCATTTCTGTTTCTTCAATCTTTGGGAAAACACTTAGAAGTCCTTTAGTATACGGGTGTAAAGGATTTCCTATTATCGTTTGAGTGTCAGCATATTCCATCATTCTGCCTCCATACATGATAAATATCTTGTCACACAGTTCAGATACAACAGAAATATCATGACTTATGAACATAATTGACAATGACTCCATGCTATCCTTAAGATCCTCTAATAATTTGAGTATTTGTGCTTGAACAATCACATCTAAAGCTGTTGTTGGTTCATCTGCAATGATGAGCACCGGTCTACATGCTAACGCCATAGCTATCATAGCACGTTGTTTCATTCCTCCACTTAATTCATGGGGATAATTTCTATATATTGAAGCCCTCAATTCGACCTTCTCAAGTAGATTTTCGGCTCTTTTCACGGCAATAGCTTTGGGTATATCCTCATGTATGAGAATAGCCTCTGTGATTTGATCACCGACTTTCATAAGCGGGTCAAAGGCATTCATTGCAGATTGAGTAATCATAGAGATTTTTTTCCATCTAATTTTCATCATTTCTTCCATATCTAACTTAAGCAAATCTTGGTCATCATAAAATATTTCTCCCTTAACTATCTTACCCGGATAAGGCAGAATTCTCATGATAGACCAGCCAATCGTGGATTTTCCTGATCCAGATTCTCCAATGATCCCTAAAGCCTCACCCTTTTCTATTGTAAAGCTTACCCTATCCACTGCTTTTATAACACCTGATGGCATGAAGTAATATGAATTTAGGTCTCTCACATTCAGAACTGATTCAGCCAATAAAATCACACCTCTTTTCCACTCGTTTTAGTCCCTAGAATTTCATGTAGCCCTTCTCCCACTAAATTAAATGCTATAACACTTATAACTATCATTAATCCAGAGAAAAGTGATATCCACCAAACTCCCATGGTTATAAAATCCCTGCCTCTTCCTAGATCTGTGCCCCATTCTGGTGTCGGCGGCGGCAATCCAAGTCCTAGGAATCCAAGGCCTGAGACGGCTAATATCGCCGAACCCATATTTAACACCATGAGCGCAATTATTGAAGGAAGTGCGTATATCATGTACCGAAAAATCAAGTCCCTGGGTCTAGCTCCCAGTGCTCTCAGCGCCTCGATAAAGGGTCTCTCTTTAAATGATAGGGCGATCCCCCTCACTACTCTAAAGTACGGAGGAATAAACTCTACTGAAATAGCAACGGATGTGTTAATTACTCCGGGCCCTACCATAGCCGCGATCAATATCGCCAAAATAATTCCAGGAAGTGCGTATAGAGCATCAAAAATGACTGAAAAAATTCGATCCACTTTTCCGGCAAAATGGCCAGACACAGCCCCTATTGGAGTGCCCACAGTCAAAGAAAGAATAACTGCTATAAATGCAATCGTCAGAGATGGTGCAGTTCCATAGCACACACGACTAAAAACATCCCTTCCAAGCTGATCCGTACCCATAATATGTTTAAAGCTAGGCGGTGAAAACAGCTCACCCGTTGTTAGTAGTGGATCATAAGCAAAAAAATGGACGAAAATAGTTAAAAAAAATATAATGAAGAAGAGAAATATGCCTGTAATGAACATTATTTTTGATGATTTAGGCATGATTCTGTATCTTTGTGAAAAATTCTTTAATATTTCTCTCATTTTAGAATCTTACCCTCGGATCTACGATTGCATAAATAATATCAACTAAAAGGTTGACTAAACATACAATCAACCCAAAAAAAACTACACATCCCTGTATAAGGTTGAAGTCGCGATATTCTACTGCAAAAAACAGTAGTCTGCCTAATCCTGGCCAGGAAAAAGTAGTTTCTGTTAGTATGGCACCTCCCATGAGCATGGCGGTTTGGAGGCCGGCGTAAGTAAGAATCGGGATTAATGCATTAGGCAAAGCATGTTTTTGAAAAACTATTTTCTCAGGAGAGCCCTTTAACCTTGACGTTTTGATATATTCTTCGCCGAGCACATCAATTATATTAGCTCTAGATAACCTAGTGAGAGAAGCTGCCATGGCTGTTCCTAAAGTAAATACCGGTAAAATGAGATGCTTTAATGAGTCAACTAATGCAACTATATTTCCAGTCAAAATACTATCAAGGAGGTTTAAGCCAGTAATTCTATCTAAAATTATCCTTCCACTGAGCCGTCCGGATAGCGGAAACATTGGAGCATATAGAACCACGAAAATTTGTAGCATGATACCGATCCAGAAAACGGGTGTGCACCATGTTGCTAATGCGCCAATCCTAATAATACCGTCGACTTTTCCTCCTTTTCTTTTAGCAGCAACCATCCCGAGGTAAATGCCCAAGGGGATAGAAATGAGCATGGAAAAAAGAGTCAATTCTACTGTGGCAGGGAAACTAGTTAATATTTCGCTGATAACAGGCCTTTTCCGTACAAGTGAATCACCTAAATCTCCTCTAACTAGATTACCCATATAGCTTAAGTACTGTTCATACACTGGCCTATCCAAACCCAACGAATGCCTTATTATTTCGATCTGTTTCTCCGATCCAGCCCTCGCACCCATTAAAGACACAACAGGATCTCCAGGTATGACGTGCATAATCAGAAAAACTACTGTGGCGATCAGCAACATCGTAGGGATAACCATTGCAAGCCTGATCATGAAATATTCTCTAAGTCGCATATAAAAATTAAAGAAGTATCAGATATATATTTGTTTATGAACGATATTTGGCTAAGTGGGATCTTCTTATGTGATTAAGGGGCTTGCAGCATCTGTATTTTGTGCAGTATCCAGTTTGAATAACGGAACAGGATATGCTACGATTATTGTATCTTGAGGGAGCTGGATGGAGGTCGCTGAAAAAACAGTATGGTCATCCAGCATGGGGTATTCCCCTACTACTCGTCCGACTGTAAGACCTTGGTGTCGGGCAACGCTAGACTCTGCTTGTTTGCTCCTCCCGCCAGGTACACCCACAGCTCCTTTGAGACAATACACGAAGATGATTTGAAAAACTAGTTGAAATACTCTACCACTACTTAACTTCTAGACATACTGTTAAGGTAACCTGAGTAAGAATGAGTGTGAATGATTTTAATTATTGAAAAGCTTTGATGCTGTTGGTTAATTTGGTTGACTTTGATGGCTAAGTAGGATGATCGCGTAATAGGACCATCTGCATGTAACCTTGATCAGCCCTTAGCGTTTAGTTTCCTAGGTTAAACTCGGTTTTTCAGCTATTAAGACCTATCTTCACTCAAACTTCGTACGGCCTTAAGGTATACCGTACCCATCGATATTAAGTTCTAGCTAATGATCAAAAAGACTGAGAGGGTAGACCGTCTTTTTCTTATGTTCCATAAGCGAATTCACGGAAGACTTTCTATCGTACTGCATTACTGTTTGGCTCTTACCTTCATTGCGCAATCTTACGCTTGTCGGTAAGTAGAAGTTAAGCTTTCACGAATTCAAATTTGACACTCTTCATTACCCGGTTGTTTGAGTGACCATGGTGTATCCTTCAGGAGAACCTCGCAATCTCATGGATATTTTTCAAGCTATTCGTAGCAAAGTTTAAATAATATACAATAGTATAAAAATCTTTTAAGAGGGGAAAAAATTTGTTCAATGAAAAGGCAATAACAAGGCTTCAAGCTATAATCATTGCTGCTGTCATTATCGTTGCCGCTATTGGAGCAGGAGGCTATTATTACTACTACTTGCAAGTGCGTGAACAAAAGAAAATTCTAGTTATGGGCTCAACAGGAGACATCATATTTAATCTTGATCCAGGCTATGATTACAGTACATGGACCATGTCGTTAAACTACCAGGTCTTCGATCGGTTGTACAGAGTGCAGCCCGGCATCTTTCCAGAGATTAAGTACATCCCCGACCTTGCGACGGGAGAGCCTACAATCAGCTCGGACAATTTAGAGTGGACCATTACTTTGAGACAAGGCGTTAAGTTCCATGATGGCACCCCATTTAACGCCTCATGTGTGAAGTTCTCCATAGATCGAGCTATAACGATGAATCAATATCCCGCTTGGATTTTGGAAATGGTCGATAAGGTGGACGTTATCGACAACTATACCGTAAAGATAACTCTGAAATATCCATACGCCGCTCTGAAAGGGGTATTGAGCATGGGCGTATGCGGCATAGTTAGTCCGACAGCTGTACAAAAGATGAGCACGGCAGATTTCGAAGAAAAACCTGTTGGAGCTGGGCCCTTCAAATACGTTGAATGGGTGAAAGGAGACCACGTTACCCTTGAACGCTTTGAAGATTACTGGAACAAAGATATGATGCCGAAGGTTGATAGGATTGTCTATAAAATCTTTACTGATGCACATACCATGAGGTTGGCTCTCGAAAATGGTGAGATTGACACCGCTTGGTGGGGTATAGCGGGAACAGATTGGCCAAGTCTGATGGAAAACCCAAAAATTGGGTATGCCCAATATGATCTAATGTTTATTCACTGGATGACTCTTAACCTTGGGATACCTGAATCGCCACTTCAAGATGTACGCGTAAGGGATGCCGTCTGTTGCAGCATTGACCGAGACGAAATTTCGAAGAAAGTATTCAATAACACGTGGCCGATAGTGAAGGATAGCGTGTTTCTTCCAGGAATGATGGATAAGCCATCGTGGAGGCCCTTCACTGCAACAAATATTACCAAAGCGAAACAGCTGCTAGCGGAAGCTGGGTATCCGAATGGAATAGATATCGCCCTCTATTATACGCCTGTAGAGGAGCTTAAAGAGGAACCCGAGGTAGCAGTACTTTTACAACAACAGCTTGCCAAAGCAGGAATCCGGGTCAGCCTCAACCCACTAGAAGCAGGAATATTCCATGATCAGTTCAGAGCTGGGATACTTGAATCGGCCTTAGGGCTGATGGGTCCAGATTGGCCTGATCCAGATAGTACCGCCTACTTCATTGCGCATTCACAGGGGTCGTATGCAAAGCGAGTTCGTCTTAACGACACCGAATTAGACAACTTGGTAATTCAGGGCCGAGTGACAGTTGATCCTAGTGAACGTGAAGAGATATACGGGCAAATACAAGACAGACTTGCTGAAAAAATGTGCTATGTTCCATTAGTACGCCAAGTAGTCTACCATTTCTATAGAAGTGATATCACTGGAGTAGAACCGTACTACCTCTTCAATCCTCCTTGGTGGCTTATCGATAAAAAGTAGCAGTATCCCACACTACCCCTTTTTATTTATCGGATATCGCAAGAAAAGTTGCCTCAATTATTAAAATTAATATCGTGTTCATCAGTTGCTAATTTGTCGTTAAGTATCCTCACTTGCCGGTAAACAGTTGCTGCAGCTGATACAAAGAATGAGCAGTAAATGCCCTTACGCTAACCTGTTTAACTGTGTCAATGGTACGAATGGATGGGTGAACAATGTAGGGCATCCGTTAATTTAGTGATATCATCCATTTTTTCAAGCTTATCTACGATATTGACAACGATTTCAGCCTTTTTCTGTTCGATTACTTCTGATGCTAAACCTCTAAACTTCTCTCTTAGCTCATCCTTTGTCATGGGGTTTTCTGGGTCTCCCCTTGTGGTGTCGGTATGCGCAGTAAACTGCCTTCCCCCTGCAATTATTGCCACTTTAGTTTTAGTTAGTAAGTGCGGGTGACTTTCTGCTTCTGGGTCTACTTCAATCTTGACCTTTCTAGCTAGTTCAAGGATTCTAGGCAGATTCTTCTCCGCAAACCAATCTGGGCCAGGTTTTCCTCCATAAATTGCAGCGGCAATAGAAAAAGGTAAGCTGAGTTGGGAGTCCTCCATGTTCTTCGGCTTATAATTAGTGAAGGGCGGCTCTGTGAGAGTGGATATGGACCTAACAATAATTTCTTCAATTTCCTCTAACTGCAATCCATTCGCGCGCAGTTCTCGGACCAACCTAATCGTTGCGTCTATGGCTTGATGTGTTAACCTACACGACGGGTAGGGTTTAAATCCCACATTCATCAGTTCATATTTCTCCCCTAGTTTCTCTACTAACTTGTCAAAGTTGCATCTATCTGAACCTGCCATTATCCAAAATCCTCTGTTGCCATCTAGTATATCTTTCGGTCCATTAAAACCCATCTTAGCAAGTAATGCAGCAGTTACACCATTTTGTGATGCCCATCCATAATTATTTTTAACCATCGAGGCCCCCATCGGATTTAACGTCGTCTTCATCACTGAAGACACTGGTGCGGTAGCACCTGCAATACCTAATGCATTTAGTACTTGCTCCCTACTAAGACTCAAGAGCTTGCTAGCTGCTGTCACTGCGCCAAAGGTTTGGAAAGTGCTCAAACCCATTACATAACTCATTCTTTCAGGAGACGGAAATATTGCTGCACCTATACGTATCGAAACTTCGTATCCTAAAACCACTGATGTTATGACATCTTTTCCTGTGGCTTTTACACGCTCACCAACAGCTATCGCAGGAGGGACCGTGGTTGAAGCCGGGTGAATGATAGGCGGCGAACCTGCAGCGTAAGTATCGTCAAAGTCTAAAGCATTAGCCATCATGCTGTTTGCGAACGCAGCGCATACGCAAGAAACCTTATCTCCGCTTCCTATGACTGTAGATTCCTGTTTCCCACCGCCTGTCTCTCTTGCCAAATTTGCAACAATTTTCCCAGTTTTTGTTCTATATCCACCTAACATGCAACCTAAATTATCAAGGATGCATACTTTTGATCTACTAATGACTTTTTCTGGAAGATCATCGAACGACGTTTTGACTATGTAATCGGCAATATTATACACATCTTGATTAGTCAAAGTCCGATTATTAAATCTTATCATTAGCCCACCGGTTGTGTTTAGTTAAGGTTTTTGGGCTGTTCTCTCCCAGCTTCTCAGAGGTGAGAAGCCATCTTTGTTAGGGAGAGGACAGCCCGCTGGATAATATTCTACGGCGTCTACTTACACCTGTCGGGCTTATCGCTTAGGAGGGTCTCGGCCGCCCTGGCGCCATTCGCCGAGAGGTGCTGGACAGCTGTCTGGCTCTGGGTTCAGGGCCTAGGCGGCGCCGTGGGGGTTCTCTTCAACCCGAGGGCTGCTGAGGCGTTTGTGGATGAGACCCAGGTTTGGGTTCGTGGTGAAGCGCGGTGGCTCCGGGTAGCCTACGACATCCATGGCAAGGCCATCCTACGCTTGGAGATCAAGGCCATCAGATGCGGCCTCGCAACCTACCGGTTCCTTAAGAGGCTCAGCTTGGAGAACGACGTCCGCACGGTCTACACGGATGGCGGATCATGGTATCCGTGGGCTGCAAGCCAAGCCAGGCTCAGGCAGTGGTGATAAGCCTTGAGGAGTGTAACCCATGGCAGAGGGTCATTGAGACCATAAAGGACTGCCTCAAGGCCTTTGATATCCACTTCCCATGCCGATGCCGCGAGAAGAGGCACATAAAGAACTTCCTGAGCCTATACAAGGCCTACTACAACCACGTCAGGCACCACACAGCCCCAGGAGGGCCTTACACCTATGGAAGGCGAAACAGAATGGCTTAGGTTCAAAAACCTCATTAGGGAGGCGATGCACCATACCCTTAACTAAACACGACCAGCCCACCCTAAGAATCAATTCTATGGTTAAAGCATCATAATTTACGTAAGCACGAAAAAAGAAGTGAAGCTCCCTCCGAGTGGCGTCTGTAGTGTATTCTTAAAAATCTTAGACATTAACCTCTTTTAATTTTTATTAATCGTTAAAAATTAAGCAAAAAAGTTAAATTTTCACACTAGTAGTAGCGTATCGGTGATACGTATGGCTACAAAAATCTCCCTTATTGGTGCTGGAAGCGCGTCTTTCGGTCTTAATACTTTATATAGTATCGCTCGTTCGCAGGAGCTCCACGGAAGTACTGTAGCTCTAATCGATGTAAACGAAGAGAGCTTAAACGTTATGCGGAAGGTAGCCGAGAGGTTAAACAAACACTTTAAATCCGACTTGAAAATTGAGGCGTCAACTGAGGCTAAAGAGGTTCTAGGCGGTTCAGAATTTGTTTTAATATCCGTTGAGAAAGAGAGGATGAAACGTTGGAAGATGGACTTTGAGATTCCCTTTAAGCATGGAATCAAACAAGTTATAGGGGGCGGCGCCGGCGGAGGTCCTGGAGCTTTGTCCCACGCTCTTCGCGTTATCCCTTTAATATTGGACATATGCCGAGATGTCGAGGACTACTGCAAGGATGCTTTAGTTCTAGACTATACAAATCCTGAGGCAAGGGTCATCTTGGCTATAAATAGGTACACAAAGCTCAGGGGTTATGGTCTCTGTCCTGGAATTTATGAGCGTCTTGAAGCATTCGCCGAACTCTTCGGGGTTAAATCTGAAGAGTTTGAACCTTTCGCAGCCAGGTTGAATCACTTCACTTGGCTGCTCGACCTTCGCTTCACGGATGGAACTGACGCGTATCCGAGATTAGATGAAAAATTGAGAGAGAGACCTGACTTCGAGCCCTTATGCCGCGAGCTTTATTACGCTTTCCATTACTACCCGTCTCCAAAGGACAGTTTTTGCGGTGAATTTGTAGGGTATGGGTGGGAAAAGGTTCCGGAGGAAATACGGGGAATGAACTACATACGCATTATAGAGGAAAGAGGGGTGAAATTTCGGAAGGTAGCCCTTTCCTTCGCTAAAGGCGAGTGCCCCCTAGAGTCTCTACCGCTAGAGCTAGAGATGAGCACGGCTATAAGGATAATCAAAGCTATGGTGGAGAATAAAAGGCATTACGAATACGCCGTAAACATGCCCAATAAGGGATATATAAATAACCTTTCAAAGAACATCGTTGTCGAAGTTCCAGCCGTTGTTGACAAGAGCGGAATCCACGGGTTAGGAGTTGGATCGTTGCCTAAAGCCATCGCGAATTTATGCAGTACTCAAGGAACCACTCAGGAGATAGCCGTTGAAGCAGCCTTTGAAGGATCATACGAGAAGGCTCTCCAAGCCTTACTAATCGACCCAGTCGTCCACGACCTCGAGGCAGCCAAGGCTACACTTGACGAACTGCTTAAAGCACACGCGCCCCTGTTACCGCAGTTCAGGCGGTAAAACATTAAAATTGCGCTATTGTCACGATTTATAAGAAGATAGGACAAGAAACACCAGTTAAACACTAGAGGTTAAAAAGTACCAATCTGAGAATCCAAAGTTGGGCATTTAGCTTCTCAGATAGGTATGAAATTGAAAGAATACATAGTTCATCATACGAATCTTGTCTAAGATAGGATTCAGATAAATCATACCGAAATTCGCGAGGAAATAAAGAAGAACGGAGTTGAACAACCTTCTTGGTCAAAATCCTAGGAATAGGAACAAAAGTTTTATTAAGATTTGACATACAAAAATTAATTTCTAGGTAAAATTTTGGATGTGATCAGATGAAAATCACCCGAATAGAAACAATCCCTGTGGGTATACCACTTGTAAAGTCTTTCGTCACATCTTTGGGTTCCATTAAGCGAGTTGATAATGTGGTAATTAAAGTTTATACTGATAACGACATCGTTGGGATAGGTGAAAGCCCAGGCTCAGATCCGCCCTTCACCGGTGAAACTCAAGAGAGCATCAAAGTGACTATTGATAAGTACTTAGCGCCTCTTTTGATTGGAGAAGATCCATTTAACACCGAACGTATAATGAGTAAACTGACCACGATACCAAGAAATACTTGTGCCAAATCAGGAATTGACATGGCTTTATATGACATAGTGGGTAAAGCACTAGAAATCCCCGTTTTTAAACTCTTAGGAGGATGCTATAGAGATAAGATACCCTTAGGTGATTCGATATCACTTAAGGAAAAGGATGAAATGGTTAGAGAAGCCATAAACTTTATGAAGAGTGGTTTAAGAGCCATAAAAATTAAGATAGGCTCTCAGGATCCAAAAAAGGACATGGAAAATGTTACTGCAATCAGAGATGCTCTGGGTCCTAACGTAAAAATCGGAGTCGACGCTAATCAAGGTTATAGCCCTGCTACAGCGGTCAAGGTGCTTAAAGAAATGGAGAAATGCGATCTGCAGTTAATAGAACAACCTGTCCCAGCGTGGGATCTTGAAGGAATGGCACGAGTGGCCAAGGCCTTAGATACACCTATAATGGCCGATGAAAGCGTCTTCACAATACAAGATGCTATAAAAGTAATCAGGATGGAATCTGCGGATATCATCAACATAAAGATACAGAAACCCGGAGGCCTCTATAACTCAAAAAAACTGGCCGCAATAGCTGAAGCTGCTGACGTCCCTTGTTTTGGAGCGTGCCTATTTTCAACAAGAATAGCGACGGCTGCTGCTGCCCATTTCGTAGCATCAACCAAGAACATAGATTATGAATGCGAAATCTATTCGGACTATCCGGAGCCATACTTAAAAGAAGATATTGTAAAAACACCATTCAGAGTTGAACGCGGTTTCCTAGAAGTCCCGAAAGGGGTAGGGCTTGGGATACAGCTTGATGAGGAAAAACTAAAGGAGTGCGTGGTTTGAGTCTTAGTTATGCATGCTAAGTTAACTAGGTCCATTGCAATCCTTTAAGATGATTTAAAGTATTTTTGTTAATAACTCATATAAATAAGTCCTCTTCTTTATTAAAATTCACTGATCTTGGCAGATCGATTGCATGAAAGGGAGATTAGGATGGTCAAATTTTGTAAAGAAGAGGAAGAAAAGGCTATAGCACTTCATAAGAAAGCAATCGTTGTAGACGCATGTTCACCACTTATCTCATGGGATGTACGTAGAAGACGGAACAAAGGGGAAAAGGCGGTATTGAAAAATATACTCTTTCCAGAAATGCGCAAGGGAGGAGTAGATGTAGCTGTTACGACTGTATATGATCCTTTTCCTCTGTTTGGAGAACCGGATGTTATATCTGCTCTGGAAACTATAAGTGTTATGAGCTTAGACCTTGATGAGAGCTGCGACAAAGTTACGCTTGTTCTCACCGCTAGAGACATAGAAAAGGCAAATAAAGAAGGCAAACTAGCATTGCTGTTCGGTTTTCAAGGGTTACCTCCTTTGAAAGGAAGATTGAGCTATTTAAGGATTTTTTATCAACTAGGAGTTAGAATTATTCAACTCACCTATAACGAAAGGAATGAGGTTGGAGACGGTTGTGCTGAGCGAAGTAAAGGAGGTCTAAGTAATTTTGGCATAAGGGTGGTAGAGGAGCTCAATAGACTTGGAATAATAATAGACTTATCGCACGTTGGAGAAGCGACTTTTATGGATACTCTTGAGGTTTCAAAAGAACCAGTCATTGCTTCTCATTCTAATTCGTGTGCTGTATTCGACCACTTTAGAAACCTAAGCGTTGAACAGATCAAGGCTCTAGCCGAGAAGGGGGGCGTTGTAGGGGTCACTGCCTATTCACCAATCGTTAAGGGAGTTAATCCTACAATTGAAGATCTAATTGATCATATAGATTACATAACCAAGTTGGTTGGAGTGAATCATGTTGGTCTCGGGCTAGATCTAATTTATTACACAAATGGGCCTGATCTTTACCCAGATTCTTACGTTCCTTGGACTGAAGAGATAATAACAAAAGGGATAGAAGATGCGCCCAAAATACCCAATATCACCGAAGGACTAGTGAGAAGGGGCTATTCAGACAGAGACATCGAAAAAATCCTTGGGGGCAATTTTCTAAGGATATTTGAAAAAATTCTAGCGCGCTAGGTTACCATGCAGGATCATGTGGGTGAGAACTACTGGAACTTTTGCGCTCTTATACCGGCTATATGCACAAAATGTATCTAAATAAAAAGAAAGGTATTGGTTTTGAAGCCCTATTTCTTAATTTTTAGTCCGGATAGTTTAGCTAGTAGCTCGATGTCCTTAGGTTTTACTAGCGGAAACATCTTTCCAAGATGCCACGGAAACACCAAGAAGAACCAGCGGTTTAGGCAGTTTACGTAGTTGAACCAGCTCCACAAGAGATCTGCGAACTCTTCCTTCGTCTTTACACTATCTAGGGAATCCACAATGTCCTTGCAGAACTGACTCAGCTTGGGAAGGTTAAGCCAGGGAGCGGGGCACCCAGGTGGGTCCATATCACCCATGAGCTTAGCCATGTGGACGGTCATATACTTCCACATCCTTTTGCAATGCTCCAAGGTGAAGGTAGGATCGTCAATTGCTTGTTTCATAACGGGCTCTGCAGTCCACCAGCCCATAGCTTGAGTGTCGGCGACTAGGAAGAATAGGTTGCCTAAGACTTGGCCGTCGACGCCAGCTCCACTCGGGAATATCCCTAGCTTGGACATCGTAACCTCTTCGGGCTCTTCCCACCAAATTCTTTCTATATCCGCTTCGATTTCATCCTTAACCTTACGCCAATCCTTGGCCATCGTCATCACTTCCCCCTTCTAGCTATCATGATCATTGGACGGTGCGTCATGTATTGAGTGTTCCAAACAGCCTTCCCAGCCTCTACAAGATCTTTCATGTCTTTTTCATCGACCTTCGCCACCACCGAACCTCCCGCCGGCAGCGGCTCTGTACATAGTCCATAGCAAAGGCTGATACCGCCATAGCCTCCAAAAATTTTATAGTACACCATTCCAGGCTCAATCCTAGATAACAACCACTGCTTCCTACCAATCGGTGCAGCCTGTGTTCCAGTCTTTACAGGATACCTCGGAGGACGACCCTCGCCGCTGAACTCATACCCTGTAGATACGGGATGTCGGCAGAACAACTTTAAGGGGGTTTCCAAGCTCTTCCATAAAGTGTCGCATAGCTCTGGCTCATCTTCCTCCAGCAGAGTCGCCTTCACTGTAATTCCAATATCAGGCCACTCGAATTCTATTTTTTTGACCATCCTCTATCACTATCCGTACGCGCGCGCAATATCTATCTATACTAAATATAAAGTTTTTCGTTATCATTTTATTTTGAATTCTATCCTCAGAATTCTACAGTCTCTTTGCTTTTGATCGCAGAGAAAACCTGCTATAGCACAATAGGTAGAATGGAGCTGGAGGTCAATTCGTTCGGCTAAATATCTTTCGGTACTGATACTCATACCGACTGCTAGTAAGGTCTCCATAACTCTAATGATAGTACCTCGATTTTTAAGAGATATTTCGGACGCCAAAGTCAAACTCAGATGTCTTGGAATGTAAAATCAAGGATGACGTGTAGAAGATATATCTGAAGATACTGGAAGCAGACAGGAAAACTAAAAAATTTAATGGATAGGTGCTCGGCGATAAAGTTCAGGAGATACCAGCTAGCGGATAAGGTTAGTAGCGCATTCGCTCTAGCCGTTGGCGCATGGAGGGATAGAAACTGCTGTAAACAGCATAAGCGTTTTCTTCTTATTAAATGGGATGCTAGTAGTCAATGATGGAGGTAAGAGGAAATTATAGAAGAGTTTAGGGATATCAAGGTGCCTCGGTCAAGCCATTCGTGGTGTATGACATGGTGCATTTGCCAGGTAGATAAACAGATACGCCTTGGGGAGAAATAAAGAGAGATACTGATGTTATGTTAATGGTAAGGGAACTAGGTAAGAGGGTGGCAAAAGTGGTTAAGTGGATTAAGGTGGGCAAGAGAAATTTCCAGCACCTAAGTATGGTGATAAGAGTAAACATATATGGTTGTAAATTTTATAATCAATACGGGTTTTGTAAATGAGAGAGAAGATGAGAGTTGTTGTTTACGATAGACCTGGGAAGGTTAGAATGGATAATATGCTGAAGCCGTCGATCGGACAAGATGAACTTTTGGTAAAAGCCAGAGCGTGTGGTATATCCGTATCTGATATCATCGCTTATGTGAATGGGATAGTAAAAAACTTGTATCATAAGCTTGCTGGTGAGATAGTGGAAGTCGGAGAAAAGGTAGAAAATTTCAAAGTTGGGGAACACGTCTACTTTAATCTCTACTACCATTGTATGAAGTGTCCTGCCTGCATTAGGGGACATAATAATCTCTGTCAGAATCGTACCTATTTCTACGACCTTGACATAGCCTTGGGAGAATACATGAAGCTGCCGTCCAAACTGATAGAAGTTGGAGGCGTGATTAAAGTCCCGGCTAAAGTGTCCTTTGAGGACGCAACTCACGTGGGACCCTTATCGAATTGCATTAACACTCTCGAGGAAATCAATGTACAAGCGGGTGAAAACGTAGTCATCATCGGGGCAGGGTATATGGGGCTTCTCCACCTTAAGCTTCTAAAAATCTACCCTGTTAACACAATAATTGTCAGTGAGATTAACGAGTATAGAACGAAAAAGGCCGAAGAGTTTGGTGCGGATCAGGTGATTAACCCTTTGAAAACTGACCTAACTAAAATTAAAGAGATAACGAATGGAGGGGCTGACGCTGTGATTGTTGCCACCGCAAACCCCACAGCGATGAGGCAGGCGCTTGAAATTGTCCGAAGCAGAGGGCGGATAAGCTTCTTCGGCGGGATGGCGATGTTGCCTATTGATACCAGCATACGGCTTGACACCAGTCTGGTGCACTACAAAGAGCTCACCATAACTGGGACATACAGCTCGATCGTACCAGACCAATATGTAGCCGCGACAGATCTGATCGCCTCAAATAGGGTATCCGTCGCTGGCTTGAACACGCACAAATTTAAATTTGAACAGACTCAAGAAGTCCTTAAATTAACTGATGGCTCTCTGGGATTACGGGGGGTCATTAATTTATGTCGACACATGTGAAATTGAAGAACACAATATAAAAGTTCATTGTATCTGTGGTCAATACCCTAAGGACTCCTAGCAGCGAAGAATGAAAACCATTAGTCATATTAGGGGGCATTGCTGGCGGGCTCACCATACACAATAAAGTGAAAAAGGAATTAATAGACCTGGGGTTTCCACTTTAGGCCCAACTCTCCTATATTGTCCCCTGTGTTTACTATTGCTCCCCACTTCATGTGTATAAGTATGCCCTCCTTAGGGGCTCTAACCTCTTCGAGTGTTTCACCGAATACGCTCTTAACTGTTGCAACTATTTCTCCTTCAGATACCATTTTACCCACCTTATCCAAAATTGGGTAAAACACTCCTCCTCGATCCACACGTATCTCTTCAAAACCTCCTTGAAAGGGTTCTTGATTAGTCGGTATTTCTGGTCTGCCAACTATCATTCCAAGATATTTCATCACGTTTATTATACCTTTATAATGAGTGCCAACATCCTTTGCTTCTGCTGCCTCATTTAGCGCGGCAGGTTTACCTTGTTCGGATGCCTCGGCATACGACTGCCCCTTGTCATATGGGCGCCGCGTAACTACGACTATTTTTGTGCACCAGTATTTTGCTAAAGATTCCGATACCCTATCCACTTCCTTTTTGCCAGTTTTATGCCATATAGCAAATGGGACTCCATAGTTCCATTCGCCGACATCATGAAGGTCGATTAAGTAGTCTGCTTTAAGTATGATCTCATTAAATAGGGTGTATGCCAGTCTTTTACTTATGCTTCCGTCGGGCTTTCCAGGAAAGATTCTGTTGATATTTTTACGGTCAAGAGGGCATATCTCAGTCGGGAAAAAGGGAAAACCAAGTATGTTTACATTAGGGACGCCTATCACCCCTCCGCTAAGCTCTTTCGGGTCTAGCTCCTGTAAGACGCGTATGATAGACATTACCCCCGACAACTCTGCTGTGTGTTCTCCAGCCATTAAGCACAATCTTGGCCCCTCTTTTATGCCATTTACAATCATGAATGGCAGCTTTATGGGCACTACAGGTGAGGTTTCGCCAATTTTTAGAAAGCCGTAACCCTTTCTTCCCGGTTCAACACTTACCTTACCTATCTCTATTCGATCATTCACATCTGTTCACCTCCTTTTAAACTTATACAGATAAAAGGAAGTAATATCCTCAAATATAACACCAGCGGGGCATTGGTTTAACGCATTCCATACATTTCTCACATAATGAACCTTTAAAAGGTGGATCAGAGACTAGTGGGGCAGTGGTAATTATCCTGCCTCACTCTTGGCCCGAACTTGGGAGATAGAAATAAAGTACTAGTAGGGCTAATCTCACCCAGCCCAGCTGCAGCGGCAGCATGTTAATTTGTCTCCATAGCTTGTCTATCTATGCAACGATCTATGCAATTAACTTTTTTGCTATTATTCCTTCTTCCTCCTCCTCTTGCATTTTCTCCACAACCATCCGCGCCGACTTTACCATTTTTCCACATTTTTCCTTTTGACTATCGAGGCCACTGCTCCCATTCTTAGTCGCGTTGAATTTCTCAATATTCGCATCGCATTGAACTCTACAACAATGTTAATCCATAGAGACGCTTAATTCCTCTAAATATATCTACAGAATAGGGAATACAACCGTCAACGAACTCGCCTTGGTCTTTCACTTCTTTTAAGCACTTACCAAGGACTAGAACATTTTTTGCTCTTGGAGGCACATCGGCAAGCGGTCCAACCAGTATAGTTAAGTCCTTTATGTGTTTAAGGATCTCAGGTGTCATTCTCCTGTTCCAAGTAAATAAAATTGCTTGAACGCACCCTGAACACGCTAATCCATCTATAAAATTAATGTCTTTAAATCTAGGATCTTTCTTCAAGTCATTTATGTAAAGTGGAGGTTTATCGTATTTAACCGTGACCTTCTCTACCGGCTCGCCTCTAATCTTAATTTTGTCCAAGTTAGCGTTTCCGAGACCCCTTTCCATGGCGATTCTCGTAACATTGATCTCTATAGGTTCGAGTCCCATTGTTTTAGAAGCCACAGCATCGATAGCTACAGGATCGTTCCCAGCCAGTATTAAGTCCATTTCCCTAAATATTCCGTTAGGAACTTCAGGCGGCGTTATGCCATCCACAACAATAAGATCTTGCCTAACTACGCTAAGCAGATCTGAGAGCGTCCAATAAGTGCCCATACGGTGAAGGATATTAAGCTTGTCGTCGTCATCTAAGATTCCTGCCCAGTTTTTTAAGGCGCATGTGAAAGTTGTTGGATAATCGATTTTCATCATTGGCACATTAATTAAAGTGTCACACTCCTTGACGAGTTTCGCCACTTTAAATTTATTCATCTTCATGCCTTGTGGATTTTCTATCAGCACAAACTCATTGTCCTTGAAGTCTACAACCTTTGCCCCAGCTTTTTCAGCCAACTGACGCGTTCCAGTAGAGTCAAATACCTTGTCCGTGTCTGTTCCAACGCCAGCTCCCTCACCAACATAAACCTCTTTCGCTCCAGCCTCAAAACATAACTCGGCGACCGCCGCCGTAACCCGAGCATCTGTTGTAACTCTAAGTTCAAGCCAAGGCCAACACATATTCGGTTTCACTAACGCCTTGCTTCCTGGCTTCACAAACTTCTCTATTCCTCCAAGGAGGTCTATGGCTTTTCTGACAGCCGAGCGAACTTCTTCATCCTTTGGGTTTCTAGGCGTCTTAACGATAGATACTACTGATTCTTTCAAACGTATCCTCCCATTTTGATTATCAGAGTATATCTAAAGATTCTATTGCTATAAAAGCATCTTGAGGATTTCGTGAGTATGGGACCTATCGCGACGAGGAGGGCTATGGAGATCCTTGATATACTTCCATCCTTTTCAAACTGTGGAATAATTTTTTTCGGCCTTCAAGATAGAACCCGCCCCAAGTACTAACGGTTATAGATGGCTTTTCTGGTGGACGCTCGTGATTGTATAGTAGTAGCCTCCCACAATAGCGGCGATAATGATGACAGCAGCAATAGCTATAGCTTGTAGCTTTGTTATAGCTTTTCTAGTAAAAAGTTTTTCACTTCCATTTTAACCAGTTTAAGAATAGTTTAATTTAAACTTTTATCATTTTCCTCACTTTGACATATCGAAAATCCCAAATTGATCCCTTTTTCGTAATATGATATCAATTCTTACCCCTTTCAATTTCTACCTCCTTTTTCAAGCCCCTTTTCCTACCGCCCAAAAACAAGCCCCGAATTCATCAAATCAAAAACAAAAGAAATGCCGTGGAAAGAACAGAAGAAAAGAAAAAAGAGCAGAACAAATGGAAAATACCTAACACAATGAAATTATTCTATACGCTGCGGAGATATCCCGCGCAAAATCCCCCTTTTTCTATTTCTTGTTTTAGAATTATGTTCTCTCTGTCAGTGTTTCGGGTATTGTCAACAATAGGAGCATACTGGAAAGTTATAGGGGGATTATGAAGATAAATACATATTCTGGGCTGATAGCGCTCCAAAGGATTCCTCCGATGATTGGGGCAAGTATCATAACCAGTCCTCTGAACAATCCGAGAACACCGTATATTCTACCTAGAAGTGAGGTGGGTACAAGTTCTGCTGTCATTGCGCCTCTGGTAACTGCGGCGAGTATGAAGAGTCCTTGTAAGACTCCTGAAGCGAGAAGCATTGTTGAGTCTAGAGCATAGATAAGAATCAAAAGCGATGGGCAGTAGATGGATGTGGTCATATAGATCACTTTCTTTCTGCCGATGGTATCCGCCAGTCTCCCTACAGGAATCGGAAGTAGGAGAGGTACCACCGCTGAAGCGGTTGCCATGCCGCCTAGAACAAATTGATCTGCATGTTTTATCTCAGCAACGAACAATGGTACATATACCTCTCATCATCTAATGGAACTTGAGAACATAACCTTTTCGACAAGAGGGCATCAATCCTACTTGATGATGGCTCAACTTTATATGCATCGCCCTCCTGTATGACACATCATAATATAGAGGTTAATGAAACTAGCAAAGTAACCGTATCTATAAGGCCGCAGAAGATAAGTATCCCCAAAACTTATTTAGAGGACGTATTGAAGATATCGAGTACGTAGGTTCCACTGTCAAGTATCGCGTCCGTCTAGACAATGAATTTAAACTTGTTGTAGAAGAAGTCTTAGCTGGATCGTCTGACTATATCCTAGGAGAAGAAGTATTTGTTGAATGTTCTTACGAAAACTGTTTAATCATACCGACCTAGGTTGAAAGAAGGTTTCTTAGGAATATCAAAGAGACCTGATGTATGGTATTATAATAAACAATTCAGGTCTAGTGACAGTCTAGAACTAAGAAACATATTTCTACTTTCTTTTGGGTACTAAGATGTGCTTCACAAAAACGATTCTCTCTCTTTAGAATTTCTGTGTAGATAGGTAAAAACATGTTAAAAATTCAGACCGAATGGCGAATCATGTCTTAACTTTGAATTATAACTTTAACTGCCCCCTCCAGCTTTTTGTCAAATATTTCCAACCCCCTTCCAATTTTATTGAACGGTAGCCTGTGGGTGATCAATGGTTTGACTTTCACCCTGCCTGAAACTAAAAGTTCTTCGGCCAGTATTAGTTCATGCGGAGTATTCCCTAAACTTGCTTTTAACGTTAGTTGCTTAGAGTAATATTCGTGAATATCAAAATTATCGATAGGTTTACTGTGCCTTGAAAATGCGAGGAGCAAAACCGTGACGGGTTTCTCCGATAACCGGTACTTTTGCGTATTCAGCGTACGCATTGTGAACCTCGACATATACTCGGTCCCCCTCCATTATTTCCTTGATTTTATGAACAGGCACCCCAGAACACTGCTCTACAATTTGCAGTAGCTCGTCTGGCAGATCTTAACCAAAGGAAGACTCCATAACCATCTGCTTTAAACATCTTAAGCAAAGGTCAATCCAAAAAGAGGCCATCAGCGGAAAAATCATGAGTGGAGTGCTATTATGATATGAAGGAAAAAAGTTAAATTTTCCAAACTAGTACTGGTGCATGCATATATGGTGAGCTTATGGCGACAAAAATCTCCCTTATTGGTGCTGGAAGCGCGTCTTTCGGTCTTAAAACCTTATATGATATTGCTCGTTCACAGGAACTCCACGGAAGTACTGTAGCCTTAATCGATGTAAACGAAGAAAAGCTAAACATTATGCAGAAGGTAGCCAAGAGGTTAAACAAACATTTTAAATCTGACTTGAAAATCGAGGCGTCAACCGAAGCCAAAAAGGTTCTAGGGGGTTCAGAATTTGTTATCATATCCGCTGATAAAGAGTATATGAAACGTTGGAAGATGGACTTTGAGATCCCCTTTAAGCATGGCATTAAACAAGCTATAGGGGGTGGCTCTGGCGGTGGACCTGGAGGTTTGGCGCACTCTCTTCGCGTTGTCCCTTTAATATTGGACATATGCCAAGATATCGAGGACCACTGCAAAGACGCTTTAGTTATAAACTACACAAATCCTGAGGCACAGGTCATCCTAGCTATAAATAGGTACACAAAGCTCAGGGGTTATGGTTCTTGTCCAGGCATTTATGACCGTCTTGAAGCGTTCAGTGGACTTTTCGGAGTTAAAACTGAAGAGTTTGAACCTTTCGCAGCCGGGTTAAATCACTTCACCTGGCTGCTTGACCTTCGCTTCAAGGACGGTACTGACGTTTATCCAAGATTAGATGAAAAATTGAGAGAGAGACCTGACTTTGAACCTTTATGCCGCGAGCTCTATTATGCTTTCCATTACTATCCATCTCCAAGTGACCTATATTGCAGTGAATATATAGGGTATGGGTGGGAAAAAATTCCGGAGGAAAAAAGGGGAATGAATTACATACACAGGAATGAGGAAAGAGAGGGGAAGATTCAGAACGTAGCCCTTTCCTTCGCCATGGGCGCGTGCTCCCCAGAGGCTTTACCGCTAAAGCAGGAGATGAGTGAGGCTATAAGGATACTCAACGTCATGGTTCAGAATAAAAGGCACTACGAATACGCCGTAAACTTGCCCAATAAAGGATATATAAACAACCTTCCACAGGACATAGTTGTCGAAGTTCCGGCCGTTGTTGACAAGGGTGGAATCCACGGAGTAGGAGTTGGATCTCTGCCTAAACCTATCGCAAATTTATGTAGTACGCACGGAGCCATTCAAGAGCTAGCCGTTGAAGCAGCCGTTGAAGGATCATACGAAAAGGCGCTTCAAGCCTTACTAATAAATCCGATCGTCCACGACCTCGAGGCGGCTAAGGCTACACTTGACGAACTGCTTGAAGCACACGCGCCCCTATTACCACACTTCAAGCGGTAAAAAATTTAAAAAATTGTGGCAATAACACATGACCTCATTATGCTTGTTCAATGCATCGTATGCTAGAACCCGGAGTGTAAATCTCCGCTTTCTATCAAGCGAGATCAAACTTGGATAGTGTCAACTATTCACAAGGAAAGGAGGAAGGCGATAAAAAACTTATGTGAAGCCATAATCATATGTCATGGTAATCCCCCACATATTTGTAACCCTCACAGAAACATGCAATGTCCACAAGTTCTTGAGAAACTTTATCTATCTTACTCAATATCCGAGTTATCAGGGTCTCAAGCACCATTTTGATCATCTCGCCTATAATATATTTCCCTTACATTTTGAAATATATTTGAGTGACCGCCATGCCTTTATTTTCCATAAGCGAGTTCACTGGAGACTTCAGGTGTAGCAATTCCTTCCCAAATTTGTTTTAATCTCTCTAAGGAAGACATGCTAAAGGCGGTCGTTAAATTCTGCGCTTCTCCTGTTTCTGCAGACTTCATAGCTTTCAATATTAGCTCAACAATGTTTATGTTCTATAATATATGGTTTGAAATCCTCCATGAGTATATTCTCGATTTTGCGTTTGGGAAATGATTTGGCAGAGAAAGCTACCACCCTTTTAACCGGCCCCAACATGGAGGTCACTGAGTGAAGAGTGTAGATTGCACGAGTAAAAAGTGGTCCCGAGGGTTCCTGTGTATAGTACCATCGAGCATTTGTATACTGACCTACAGATTCCATGGGGCCTGCGCTTGAGCCAAATGCTCACACGTAAGCCACCTTCCCGATCATGCCCTTTGAGATAATTTCTCGGGTTTTCACATTTTCCTGAGTCAATGAAATGGCCGGGGCACAAGCCAATTTAACGCGCGCCTTATTTACTTCTTGAACCAAGGAGTCTGCGTCCTCAATGGTCTGCGCCATGACTTTTCAGTGTAAACATGCTTCCCTGCCTTGATAGCATGTAGTGAAAGAGGCGCGTGTATATGATGAGGTGTTAGGTTAATTACAGCATCAATATCCGCCTTTTCAAGCATTTTACCGAAGTCGGTATAGTACTCTTTCGCCTTAAACATCTGCATTACTGTTTTGGCCCTTACCTCGACATTATCGCAGACAGCAACGAGATCTACTTTCCTTTCATTGCGTAACCTGACACATGTGGGTAGGTAGTAGTCAAGTGCAACATCACCACAACCGACCAGACCTATTTTCACAGGTTCTTTCTTACTATACAAGCAACCTTCATCTCATTTAGTTTTTAATCCCGGATTAATAAACTTAACGCGCGCCTAATGACCAAAAACAGCAATTGCTGTAAGGCTCCTGCTTGAAGAGTTGGATAAGGCGAAAATGCTGGAAACCGACGGTCAGTTGAGGGGGGGCCATTCTCTCCAAAGGTTGTAGACGTAGTCTGTAAGCCTTGAGTAATATCAAAAATACGACACCGCAATTTATATATATTATTAAGTGTGTTGTTAGAAGAGGAGTGTCGAATGAATAGAAATTTGATGGCAATACGAAGGATTCAAGACGTGCCTCTTCATTATTCCTTCAGATTCGTGATGATTGGTGACACTTACACCGCCCCTTCTCCTGCAGCTGAAGCTAGATTCGCCCAGCTTCGTTCGCAGATAAAACAGCTCGACCCAATTCCGCTGTTCGTGGTCAATTTAGGTGACTTTGCGTATCCAGGAACGCTTTCGAGACATGAGCCATATTGCTATTTGATAGATGAGTTTGAGATTCCGACAATTACAATTATTGGCAATCACGAATTGGACGACCCTAGTGGTTACGAAAACTATCACCGTTTTTACGGTGAGGAAAATTTCTATTTTGACTACGGCAACACCCGGTTCATCGTAATTTATAGCGCTTACGGTAAGTCCGTGATCCCTGGGGGTTTAGGAGGAGGCCCGAGGACTCAAGATTTAGCGTTTCTGGAAGATCGACTGAAAGGTGACACTCACACAAACAGGATAGTCTTTATGCACGTGCCACCATACTTGGGTGGTCATTATGAGCAATATCCCGTGGCTGGGAGTTTTAAAGACAAAGAAAGAGAATTTCTTGCGCTAGTTGAAGGGTATAAGGTTAAAATGGTGGGTTGCGCACATGTGCTTGCCTTCGACAAATATTTTTATAAGGGCGTTCATTACCTAGTCTCAGGCGGCGGTGGTGCTGATCTTCGCGCACAAGGGCGCAACATATTTCATCACTTTGTTCTCATCACGATAAATAAGTCTGGGCAAATCACGGGAAACGTGATCAAAATAAACGAAGGAACAACCACTGATCACGACTTCGATTTCACAATATCCTGAGATCAAGGAATGAGTCATTCGTACCTGTTGATAACTCTATTATCACATTTCAGGCGTTAAAACATAGGGATTGTCCTATTACCTCTGTTTTTGATCGAAAAATATTCCAGATTCAATAAAAAAAGGTTTTTGCGTTTATTTGCTATCCCCCTACTAGAGGCGTTATCTCCTTTTCCCATCGCTCAACCAGCAGATCTGCACGCGGCCCCCACCATGACAGATCGTAGCGATACGCATATTTGCTGTATTCATCGGCTGTTGGAACAAACCCAGCAATATCTTCAGGTATCGATGGAGGGTTCTTTAAAGTCATACCTAGTGCCTGGTCGTTGTTGAATTCTGCTTGAATTTCGGGTGATATAGCCCAGTTTACGAATTTTATTGCGAGGTCTTCTTTACCTGTATTCCTTACGACACAGAGAGGGTTAGAAGCCACTGGAATAACAGCTTCGAACCTTCCAATTGGTCTAAGGAGTGGTGGAGGAGGGGACTTGACACATATAACCTTGAGACCCGCTTTATGTGAGTAATACATATCATGAAACGAAGCGAAAGCTGCCCATGCTTCTCCCGCAGACATAGCAGCCTCTACTTCTGCATGCCCACTGTACACGAACTTACAATTCGGCGCCAACTTTTTCAGTAACTCGAACCCTGCGTCTAAATTGAACTCGTCTCCCGTCTCCAAACAAGCCCATGTCATCATGTCCGTCCACCATGGAGCGGGGAACAAAAATTTTCCCTTGAATGCAGGATCTAAGAACCACTCTAGCGTTCCATTATAGGCTAGCTCCTTAGGTATAAGATCGGGGCATATAGTCCAACCGAAATAGTACGCTGAGAATGGAGCCCACTGTATACCAGTCGGTATCCAATATGGATCAATGTAGTTCAAATTTGGAACAGTTTCATTATCTAATGGAACTAACAAACCCTCTTCCATTAGCAGTATCGATACGTGCTCGCCTACATAGGCCACATCAATCGGTGGGTGTGCCTTCTCAGCCCTGATTTTATGATATACTTCCATTGAGCCTCCTTGTTCAAAAAATCTCACTTCGATGCCATACTCCTCTTCAAATTTTGGAATTATTTTTTTCCAGCCATCGAGATAGAACCCGCCCCAAGTACTAACGACTATAAACGGTTTTTCGCGCTGAGTCATGATAAAATAGTAGTAGCTTCCTGCTCCAATAGCGGCAACGATAATGACAACAGCAATGACTATAGCTTGAAGCCTTGTTATTGCCTTTTTATTAAACAAATTTTCACTTCCTTTTTTTTATTTATGTCATATGCGCATTTAAAAATTTTGCGGTTTTGCTCGTGCATCTATGCATCATCGCGAGCAGTCTGAATTCAGCCCGACTTACCATCTTTTTCAGTCTTGTAGGTTCACCATTTTTCTGCTTTGAGCTAAGCTCATACTGGCTCACGGCTTTCAGGCTTGTTTCGCCTTGGAGTAGAGCATTCGTGGCCGTTGCGTTGAGACTTATGAGCCCAGCCGTCACCATCGCGGTCTTAGTTATCCTTTAGGCTTTGCCCAGCATCCCTTCAAGAACATATTTTTGATTAGTCCGTTGAACTGCTCTACGAGGCAACGCTTAGCCTAAAGAGGCCATGCGCGTGCACGAGGTGGAGATGCCTAGTAAATGTGGCTAATCAAGGACGATGATTTCTGAACATATAGCAAGTATCGATGATATCACAACCCATTGTTGCTGTTCGCCTAAACTCATATGCGCGCGTAAAAAAATAAGTTTTCGAAAGATGTAAGAGGATTAATTGGTTTGAGTACATGCTGAACACGGCTTCTTACATGTTCAAACCGAAGGCTTTTTCCACCAAGCCTTAAGAAAAGAGTAAAGTTCCGCGGAAAGCCGCTTTCAAAGGAGTAAACAACATGGAAGAGTGCATATCACGACTTAAGGATAAACTAGCGAATACCCGCTCTGCCTATCCAATTGTTGATCCCTAACAATTTCTCAGTAATGACAATGAGACTCAATGTTATCAAAAAGATGAATGCCGAAGCTGATGCGATTGTAGGATCCATTTGATGGGTGGTCCACGAAAAAAGTAAAACTGGAAGTGTAAAAACATTCACGCTTGTTAGAAATACGCTACACGTAAGCTCATTAAATGAAGTTGCGAATGCGAAAATTGCCGCCGCAATCAAACCAGGTTTTATTATGGGTAATGTAATTTTCCTCAACGTTTGAATTACATCAGCACCTAGATTCATCGCAGCTTCTTCTAATGTTCGATCAAAGCCGATTAAAGTCGCCGAAATCGTTCGTAACGTGTACGGAGACGCTGAGAGAACATGCGCTGCCAGCAACTTTGGAAAACTGTCAATCACCCCGATCGCGGCAAAGTAGTAGACCAAGGAGGCGCCAATGACAACCCCTGGGATCACCAAAGGTAAAGTTAAAAAGGACTGTAGAAGATCCTTTCCCTTAATATGATATCTAACCAGAGCAATAGCACATAAAAATCCAACTATCAGCGATATCACAGTCGCGTATAACGCGATCACAATGCTCATTCTAAGAGCCTCTATAAACTCCGGTCGATTGAAGAGGACATTCCACCACCTCAATGAAAGGGCTTTTGGAGGAAATGTAAGCACACCAGGGCTAAAGGATGTCAAAACTGCAACTATTAAAGGGGAGGCTAGAAAGATAAAGCAGAAAGCTACTATTAAATAATATGGTATTTTATTAATGATCACTTTTTTCATCTTATTCAACTCCAGCCTTAACTTTCTTCATAAGAAGTTGTTGGGCGCCATAAATAATTGCCAATGATATTGAGAAAATAACCACGGCTGCAGCTGAACCCAAGGGGTAATTAGTCGTACGTATCATTCTGTCGTAAACTACATTCGACATAAACTTGACAACACCTCCACCTAGTGTAGCTGGTGCTACAAATGCAGCAACGCTTCCTGCATAAGCCAGTATTATTGCTGTAACAACCCCTGGAAGGCTCAGGGGAAGGGTAACTCTTAGGAAAACTTGTAGATCAGCAGCTCCTAAACTTCGAGCTGCATCTTCAAGATCTGGATTAATACTTTGAATCGAACCAAACAATGATAAAATTACAAGTGGCACACACCAATGTATAAGAGCTACGGCAACCCCAAATTCATTATACATAAGCCTCATCGGTTCAGTAATTATTCTTAAAGAAATTAGCGTTCTATTAATCACTCCGGAGTCTTGAAGCAAGAGCATCCACGCGTACACACGAACCATACCGCCTGTAAAGAAAGTGATAATTACCACGGTAAAAACTAATCCTCTTACGCGCGCAGATTTTGATCTAGCCAATAAATAAGCGACAGGATAACCCATCACCAATGAAACCATGGTTACAATTGCAGAGACTTCTAAGGTATCCCATAAATATCTGAGATAAAGGCTATCAGTCAATAGTTTGATGTAATTTTCTAACGTGAACGTTTGTACATATAGTACACGAAGCTCTAATAAAGAATACCTGTAAAAGCTGATTACCATCAAAGAGCTCAGCGGAATTATCAAGGTAAATACAAAAATGAAAAGTGTTGGGGCAAGAAGTAGCATAGCTACAAACTTAGGTCTTCGCCTTAAGAAGGCGATCAGTCGAGAGCAGGTGCGTATCATACTTGTCGCTTGAATTATTATACTGTGCATAATTTAAGTCTTGCGCGCCCTAACTTTATGTTTGAGTATTTGATTTTTGTGAATTTGCTGTTTGGTCAATCGGCGACACCTAAACCATAAGACTAGGTAACAGATCGGCTTTCAACATCCCAATCAACTATATAGAAATAGAACAGGCAAGCTCTTTACTGTGCCCGCGTACTATCTTATTTGAGAGAGAATCAAAAAGATTATTCATCGATTAGGGCGTTAAATTTATTAATAAAGAATCAACTGTATAAATGAACAAAATGGAAGACATAAAATTAGTTAATGTTAGAAAGGTTTTCGGAGGAACTGCTGCGGTTGACGACGTCTCCCTAACTGTTGAAAGGGGAGAATTCTTGACTTTGCTAGGGCCTAGTGGTAGTGGGAAAACAACCACCTTGAGAATGATCGCAGGGTTCATTCAGCCTACCGAAGGATCCATATACATAAGGGGTGAATTAGTAAACTATAAGCCACCATACCAACGTAACACGGGTATGGTGTTCCAAAATTACTCGCTTTTCCCGCATATGACCGCATATGAGAATATAGCTTTCGGTTTGAGAATGAGAAAGCTACCACAAAATGAAATTAAGAAAAGAGTGGAAGAAGCCTTTGAACTAATAGGACTTTCAGGCTATGAGGGGAGATATCCGGGACAACTAAGTGGCGGAGAGCAACAGCGGATAGCTTTAGCTAGGGCTCTCGTTATAGAACCTAAAGTGCTCCTGCTTGACGAACCCCTGAGCAATCTAGATTTAAAGTTGCGGCAAAAAATGCGGTTAGAAATAAAAACAATTCAGAAAAAAGTTGGGATAACCGCCATCTATGTTACACATGACCAAGAAGAGGCTCTCATCATGTCTGACCGCTTGGCATTGATGAATAAGGGGCGAATAATGCAGACGGGAACACCAGAAGAAATATACGAATATCCAAAAAACAATTTTGTAGCTGATTTTATAGGCGAAACAAACTTTTTGCAAGGCAAACTCCTAGGAATAAACGAATCTAGGGCATCAGTTCTACTTGATGATGGCTCAACTTTATACGCATCGCCCTCCTGTATGAAACATCATAACATAGAGGTTAAAGAAAATAGCAAAGTAAACGTATCTATAAGGCCGCAGAAGATAAGTATCACAAGGACAAAACCAGAAGATAAGTATCCCCAAAACTTATTTAGAGGACGTATTGAAGATATCGAGTACGTAGGTTCCACTGTCAAGTATCACATCCGTCTAGACAACGAATTTAAACTTGTTGTAGAAGAAGTCTTAACTGGATCGTCTAACCATATCCTAGGAGAAGAAGTATTTGTTAAATGTCCTTATGAAAACTGTTTAATCATACCGACCTAGGTTGAAAGAAGGTTTCTTAGGAATATCAAACAGACCTGATGGATGGTATTATAATAAACAATTCAGATCTAGTGACAGCCTAGAACCGACGAAGCATATTTCTGCTTTCTTTTGGGTACTAAGATATGCTTTACAAAAACGATTCTCCCTCTTTGTCGTCGCGCACAATTTCTGTGTAGATAGGTAAAAACATGTTAAAAATTCAGACCGAATGGCGAATCATGTTTTAACATTGAATTATAACTTTAACTGCCCCCTCTAGCTTTTTGTCAAATATTTCCAATCCCTTTCCAATTTTATGGAATGGGAGCCTATGGGTGATCAATGGTTTGAGTTTTACCCTGCCTGAAATTAAAAGTTCTTCGGCTAGTATTAGTTCATGCGGAGTATTCCCTAAACTTGCTTTTAACGTTAGTTGCCGGGAGTAATACTCGTGAATATCAAAATTATCGATAGGTTTACTGTATACCCCAAATGAAACCACGTTTCCGCCTTTTTTTGTGGATTTTATGGCTTGATTTATTGTTTCAGATACCTGTCCGACTGCCTCAATTGCTACGTCAACGCCCTTACCATGGGTCAACTCTCGTACTTTTTCAAACGGATCTTCATCACTTGCGTTGACAACCTCGCTGGCACCCAGCTCTTCACCCAGTTTTAATCTCTCCTTCATCAAATCAACTCCAATAATGTTGTCTGCCCCCTGAATTCTTGCTAGTTGCGTCATAAGAAGACCCGTGGGACCTAAACCGAATATTGCAACATCATCTCCTAATTTGATCTCTGCTAGTTTAATGCAGTGAATGGTACTAGCCAACAGTCCTAGAAAGGTTCCTTCATCAAAGGAGATGCTTTCCGGTAGCTCGAAAATGCGAGGAGCAAAACCGTGACGGGTTTCTCCGATAACCGGTACTTTTGCGTATTCAGCGTACGCATTGTGAACCTCGACATATACTCGGTCCCCCTCCATTATTTCCTTGATTTTATGAACAGGCACCCCAGAACACTGCTCTACAATTTGCAGTAGCTCGTCTGGCAGATCTTCGGCCACCTTAACAACCTCTCCAGCACACTCGTGGCCGGGCTCGCCTGGAGGAAGGGGATAAGTTATTCCAAGCAATGTTCCTTTGTAATAAGGTAAATCTGAACCACAGAGTGCAACCGACCTAAGCTTGACCAAGAAATCCCTAGGACCAACTTCCGGTTTTTCAACTTCCTCAATCCGGACATCATAAGGCGAATAAATCGTTGCAACTTTCATTTTCTGCATATAATCACCAGCATTAGAATTTTGATTCAAAACTTATAAATTTTATTCTCTTGCTATGCAGCCCACTCTGTATCCCCAGAACAAAACCAACAAAAATAATATACACCCTCAAAAACACAACACTTTCGGAACTACCGAACTGATAGGAGTAAGTAAAGTTTATTAAGGATGTGTGTAGCCACCTTAAACATGGTGTAAAACTTGAAGATATTGATTGTAGTCAATACTTTGTTGCGAGAACAGATTCCATCATACAGAAAATTCTTCAAAGATATAGCGAGATCTGACACAGAATTTGAAATAAAAAGCTTACGAGAACGTGGAATGCCGGAGAGCACTGAATATCTTTACTGGAAAATGTTGTATACACCAAAAAGTGTTGAAGCAGCAAAAAAAGCCGAGGGGGAGGAGTACGACGGGGTGTTTCTTTCTTGTTTCCTAAACCCTGGGCTCTATGAAGCTAGAGAGATAGTAAACATCCCTGTTGTGGGAGCCGGAGAAACCTCTATGCTGTTAGCATCAACTTTTGGACATAACTTGGCGGTCATCGTACCTACCTCCAAGATGATTCCAGTTGCCCAAGATAACGCCAGAATGTATGGCGTCGATGCTAAGGTCGTTTCTTGGAGATCACTAAATATATCGGTTGAGGAAATACTTGCTGACGAAAAGAAAACAACGGAAAGGATAGTAAGAGAGGGAAAAGAGGCGGTTACGAAGGATGGAGCAGAAGTAATAGTTTTAGGCTGCGGAGCGTTGCCGTACAGAAATATTCAAAAAATGATAGGCGCTCCGGTTGTTCAGCCTGCTGTCGTGGGCTTCAAAGCAACTGAGCTAATGGTGGATCTCTATCTTACCATAGGACTTACACACAGTAAGGTGCTTACCTACTCACCGCCTCCTGAATATTCAAAAGTAAGTTAATGTTTTTAAATCTAGGATCTTTCTTCAAAGTAGTTATGTAAAGTGGGAGGTTTATCGTAATTAACCGCGAACTTCTCTATTGACTTGCCTTTAATTTTGTCAAAGTTAGTTTCCGAGACCCCACTCCACGACGATTCTCGCAGTGTGGGTCTCCATAGGTTCGAGTTCCATCGACTTAGAAACAATAGCATCAATAGCCACAGGAACATTCCCAGCCAGTATTAAGTCCATTTCCCTAAATATTCCGTTAGGAACTTCAGGCGGCGTTATGCTATCCACAACAATAAGATCTTGCTTAACTACGCTAAGCAGATCTGAAAGCGTGAAATTGTTGAACAACCAATTTTCATCATTGGCACATTAATTAAAGTGTCACACTCCTTGACAAGTTTCGCCACTTTAAATTTATTCATCTTGATGCCTTGTGGATTTTTCGATCGATCGAGATTTTACCAGCAAGTTGTTTAGTCCATTGTTAGACGCCCAGATCTATTTAAGATTTGGACCAAGACTTTACTTTTGATTGAAAGCGTACGAAGAGTCAGAGAAATTTGAGAAAACGATTTGTTTGAATGGATTCTATCCCTTTAGCTGATGAGGAGAAAATTGCCATATAAAAACTAATTAGGATAGGACCAATCCATTATTCAAACGATTGATACTCGAAATAATGAAATGTTTGCTTAGCACGCCTAGCAGACTTACGATACTTCTTATTGCTGGACGAGGAAGAGGAAGATTTAAATAAAGCATGAAAAATCTTCCTCAAGGTGGGATGAGAATTGGTAGATTTGAAATTTGCTATCATGGGGGCTGGAAACGGGGGTCATGCGATGGCAGCGGATTTGACGCTGGCGGGTTTCGAGGTACGCTTATTTGAACTCGAAAGGTTCAAGGCTAACTTAGAACCTATATGGGAAAAGGGGGGCATAGAAACATCTGGCATCTCTATTTCACCTGAGAGATCAGGTTTTGCCAAGGTAAGTATGGTTACAACTAAGATAGAAGAGGCGCTTGAAGGCGTAGATGTTATATGCCTGCCTGTTCCGGCATACGGTCATATGACACACATTGAAAACTTTGTTCCCCACCTAGAGGATGGACAGATGGTGATTACTTGGCCTGACAACTGGGCAAGCATTAGAATAAAAAAATACATGAAGGATAAGGGAATAAAGAAAAATGTAGTAATAGGTGGAACAGCGTCATTGATCTACGCGACCAGACTCATAGGACCTGCTAAATCATGGATTAGGCGGATTAAGGCAAGCTTGCCCGTTGCGGCTTACCCAAATAGAGATACGCCAAAGGTCGTTGAGATCCTAGACAAAGCTTATCCCGGGCGTATTAAAGCCGGAGCTAACATACTAGAGGTGACTATGGCTAATTGGAATTGGATAGAGCATCCACCGCTTATGATTTTCAATGCTGCCCGAATCGAATCAAATAAAGGTGACTTTGACTTTTGGAAGGAGGGCGGAGAAGATCCCAGCTACGGCGTAAAGAGTCCCGCGAAACTCGTTCACGCCTTAGAAGGAGAAAGAACGAAAGTCATGGAAGCTTTCGATCTAGATCCTAACGTGGCAAAAGATGATTACCCACCCGGCCACCCTCGCGCCTACCTATCTGAGGAGGAAAAAGAAGCTATCGCCAAGATCAAAATTCCTGGTGTTCTACAAGCACATCCAGACAAAGCACCAACAACGTTAAATTTCAGATACTTGACTGAGGACGTACCCTACGGCTTGGTTGCCCTCTCAACTTTTGGTGATTTGGCAGGGATTCCAACACGAAATATTGACGCAGTCGTTAATATAGCATCAACAATTCTTGATAAAGACTACTGGAAAGAGGGAATTACCCCTGAAAAGTTGGGATTTGGCGGACTAAGCGCAGTTCAAATATATAAGATAGTATCTACTTAGGCGTTCGTAAAAAACATATTCACCCCCTTTCTCTTGAAAAAGGAGACAATCCTATGAGAATAGCAATTGTTAATGGGAACGTTATTACAGGAGACGGAAAAACAGTTTTGGAGAAAGCTTCGGTAATCATCCAGGATGAGCTTATTATGGATACAATAGGACAGCGATGGGTCTTTGATTACACAGTTGACAAAATCATAGACGCAAAGGATAATTACGTCATACCTGGTATAATAAACAATCATACGCATGGCGTAACAACTGGCCCACTGTTCCCTAGCGGGTCGAAGCCACTGCCAAGAAAAAGAGTAATCGCAAATCTAAATAAGCATATGTTACAAGGAACCACCACACTGCTGAGCTGTGATGGGTTTGCGACTATGGGAGAAGTTGAGTTGATTAACAAGCTACACCCAGTTACTGTCAAAACTGGCACTACTCATGCGCCGTCAAACTTTAAGGCTGCTGACTTGTGTGATGGCTCCGGGCTTGCACAGAAGCATAGAGAACTCACAGTTGAAGAGATGCTAAGTTTGGGCGCCGTGGCCATAGCGGAGGTGGGTTCAGGAGCCACATTCGGGGGTGGAGCACAGGACTATTATTACATTCCTACTGCTGTGAAAAAGAAGACAGGAAGGAACATAAATTCCGAGCAGGCACGGACCCTCAAGGTTTCAGTACTAAGTAGATATGTAACACAAGAGGCCTATAACCCCGTCAAAGTAAGCGAGGCTTTGAAAAAAATTGAATTAGCAGATATTTTAACAGTAGAAGAGGCGAAGAAGCTTATAATGGAGACCACGCTACCATCGGTTGATGCAGCTAAAGATGGAGTCAGAGAAGCCGGGGCTTTGGCTCTCAAATTTAATGTGCCTATGATTGTTCATAATGCTGCTGCATCAAAAGAAGTGGTTTACGAAGTTGCTAAGAAGATCGGGCCAAAAATGATAGCAGGCCACTCAAACCATGATAGTCTTGAATTAGACGAGGCAGTAGAACACGCCAGGAGGCTAAAAGAATGCGGAGCAATAGTGGATGTAGCTAGCGAGGACGCGCCTGGCGAGGACGCACCTACTGGGTTTGCACTTGTAGAAGAGGGACTCGTAGACATCATTTCAACGGATTTTATGGGCGGATATTGGAAGTCCATTCTGCTTTTCATGGAAAAGGTGGTAAAAAAAAGTTTAATCGATTTACCCCAATCCATTGCTATGGGAACTGGTAATGTTACGAAAGCTATACCTAGACTTGCACCTTATAGAGGAATAATTGCCCCAAATAAGATAGCAGATATAGTCGTGGTTAATCGAGATCATATATCTACAATAGACACTGTCATCACAGGCGGAGTAGTAACCATCGAAGATGGAAAACTTATCGCGATGGCTGGCGATTGATGCTGGACAAATGAAAGTAACCTTATATTAATATAATCGGGATTAATAGAAAAGCCTTATACTTTACTATAAAAGAGGAACGGTAGAAGGCAACAAACAAAACAACTTTCTTCTCCATCAAGATCCCTTTGTGGGTCAATCTAATTCTTTGATGGAGTTATTTTAAATTACTTTTTATGTTTTCAAACAGAGCGTTTTTTGTGAGAAAACCCAAACTCGTGCCTATGCTCCTAACAGTTCCAGTTGCAGTTTTTCTATTCCTTGTTTCGTTACGTCATCTCTTAAGGCATTTAAAGAGTTGATTTTGACGCTGATTATTATCATACAGTTTTACAAATTATATTCTTTTACTTCGCCTGTAACTTCTTTAGCCCTTCGCTGCTGTACTGTTTTCGCCTAAGAACCTCTTATCATCGAATGATTTAGGTCATGAGCTCTTCAACCACTTTATAGAGTACACTTACGCCGAAAACTAGGTTGTCAATGGATATGCGTTCGTCTATGCCATGCACCATCTTTAAAATTTCGCCTAACGGCAAGTCTGCACGCATAGGCTGAAATCCATAGGAAACGCTCCCCATTTTCCTAAAGAAGCGTGAGTCAGTTCCGCCTGTCAGCATTGTGGGCGTAACAGAACAGTTGGGCTCAAACTCTTTGAGAACCTTCACGATCTGCCAGTAGAGAGGCGTATCTATGGGTGATTCTGAAGGTTCGTTGGCTTGAATAACCTCAAACTCCAGGTTTTCCATAACTATGTCGCTTAACAAACCTTTTATATCTTCCAAAGCCACCTTAGTTGTTTGTCCAGGCAAAATTCTGCAGTCAAAAACTGCTTCGCATTCTGATGGAATAATGTTTTCTTTAACGCCGCCATGGATAATAGTTGGCGCAATGGTCATTCTTAGCATTGCACGGATATTTTCCGCCCATGCTTTGTCCGTTTCGGCCATTTCATCTAAAATCTGGTCTGCCAATGTGTGGTTTGAAAGCATTTTTGATAGAAACTGTCGTTTTGCAGAACTGCCATCTTTCGCAAAACGAGCTAAATAATGTTTTACTGTTGGTGTTAAACGGATTTCTGAGCGGTAAGTTCCCAAACGTTTCGCTACTTCTATCATGCGTAAGATTGCGTTGTCCGCCAAACCAGGCCTAGAACCGTGACCAGGTTTGCCTTTCGCCTTTATTTTAAGCCACACTGTGCCCTTTTCCGCAGTTTGAACCGTGTAAATATTCTTGCCTTCAACAGGAATTGCCAAGCCTCCACCCTCGTTTATGACGTAGTCTGCGCGAACTTTTCCTGGATAATTCTTAACCATCCATCCAGCACCCGCTTCTCCGTCCTTTTCCTCGTCAGCTGTTGCCGCTAGGATTATTTCGCCTTTAGGCTTCAAGTTGTTTCTTTTCAAAAGCTTTAAGACCATGACTTCTGTGGCTATGAAGGATTTCATGTCAACTGCGCCGCGCCCCCAGACGCATCCATTTTTAACCACGCCAGCGAACGGGTCCACACTCCACTCTTTCGGGTTGGCAGCCACAACATCTAAATGCGATAACAATAGGAGACTAGGCTTTCTGTTTTCACCTTTAATTCTTGTTATTAGGTTTCCTCTTCCGGGCGCAGACTCAAACAACTCACATTCAAAACCATCTTTCTCAAGTGTTCTTGCCAGAAGTTTCACCATTTGAATTTCGTTTCCAGGGGGATTAGTTGTGTTTATGCGGATTAAATCGCTTAAAAGGTTGGTAACTTCCTCCTTCACTTCAGGTGATAACTGCGCACGCACTTTGGTTACTTCCTTTAATTTATACCTTTATGTTTACACTGGTTTGTTCTTAAGAGTTTGTTATTAGCACGATAAGGAAGAGGGTGCCCGTGTTGAAAGAGGACATAGCAATGGTAAAGATGCAGAGGCAATGGTGGAGCTGATTCAAAGCGGAGAGCTTATAGAGGCTATTGGAAAAGCGTGATCGTTAAGAGTGAAGCATCATAGTACCGAATTGAGTTATTCTTATTAGCGCATGGCGTGGTCAAGATGCGCGTGCAACGTCAGAATCTGCCCACAAGCCGTATTGTATGTGCATAACCGGAGAGAGAATATCGACTAGAACTTATACATAAGAAAACCGCCTGCTAAGTGCAAATGATGATGCTGCTTCTTAGCCTACACTTCGGGCTGTCCAATTTACACTTTTTCTTTGATAACTTTACAGAAAATGCTGGATTCGTCTACTTCAATGATGGATGCATTCAATCCAAATTCATCGAATAACTCAACGAATTGGTTTCCGTTGACAGTAGTGGCCCTAAACCCGTCTTTGCATACTATGGTTCCATCGCGTGTCTTTTCTTCGTCTATTTCTCCCAGAAGACCGACCTGAGATTGCTTTCTAAACCAATCAAGACGATCCTTCCATATCTTATGGGAGTAGCTAGAAAAGAGGATAATCCCGTTGTTTTTCGTCACTCTCATGGATTCCGCAATAAGACGCTTCTTGTCCACTCCAAATGCGGAAATACCGTTTTGAATACAAAATACAACATCAAAAGTACATGGGCGAAATGCCATGTTGGATGCATCCATCCGAATCATCGTATAGTTTTTGCAAGGTTTCATGTATGATTTTGCAAGTTCTAAACTCTCCCTTGAAATATCATTGCCCACTATCTTTGAAACGAAGGGTGATACTTCTTTCATAACTCTACCATAACCACATCCAAGTTCCAGGACAGCATCTGTATCATGAAGATTAGAAATGACGAATTGGATTTCTGCGTCAAGATACTGTTTGATCCTTGGAGTAGCTATTTCATAACATCTAAGGAGTTTATTAGCGGAAAGCTTCTCTTTGTAATAAGTACCATTGTGCATAGAACAATTAAAGAAAAATCAAGATTTAAACTTGTTTCGTGTGCCTAGCCTTCCAAAACAGTTTCCACTAAAAACTTTCCCTTATTCGCGCCTGCGCACTCGTACGTTTAGAATCTTAGCGTGCGCTACTGCCTTAGCAGTTTGATGTTTTCGACATAGCTGAACAAGAAGCTGAGCCCTTATGATTCAGAGAAGGTAAAATCTAAAATTTTAAGCGGTGAACCCTTAAGATCATGTTCAGACTGTAAGCCGAGGCGTCAATATCTACACGTAGATGTGTTCTGTAAATTAATGTTTGAAATCGACGATGACTTTGCCTTTTCCGTCCGCAAACCAATTAATTCTTTCCTTTAACTTGTTGAAAATGGTCTTATAAACTCGTTACCTTTTCTGAGAAATATCCGTTGAGAAATTCTAAAAACTCGATTATCTTCTTAAACAGCTTAGAAATTTCTGGCAATTCCGTAGATTCCATCCTCATCCACACTCTTTTTTCTCCGATTGTTCGCAACTCACAACGTATCCTTTTCAATTTTCCGTTAAAGCTAATCTCGCTACGAAAAGTGTCCCAATCTGGATGAACAATTATTTCATTCCGTGGTTCTCTCAATTTTTCTAAGAACCATTTTCTGTAAGAAATCATTCTGTCATAAAATGCAGAATCTAACACAGATTCAGGATTTTTTTGGAACCAATCAAGATGTTCCCTAAAATTTTCAAAATGTCTTTTTCCAATATCGCGATTTGTTACTATACCTTTATATAAAGGTCTCAGAAGAAAAGGAATGCGGTCCAAAAGAATATTGGCAAAAACGAGAAAACTGTCTATATCAAACATTAGAAGCCTAGAATACTGTATAAATTGTTTCCCTAGGATTCCACTTTCTTGTTGCAATTCTTTTTGAGAAAGAGATTCCGATTTGACATTCTCTATGAATCTGCTTTGTCTTCTTCCAAATTGCTCCCACTTCTTTTTGTCATTCTCATATCTCAAACATATAAGTTCAAGATATTC
>Ga0315314_1000415_pt1 | contig 48876 bp, 36 predicted proteins | sample TDP9_MG_FD_203631 | JGI IMG/M metagenome (GOLD analysis project Ga0315314, IMG submission 203631) | Freshwater sediment microbial communities from Lake Towuti, South Sulawesi, Indonesia - TDP9 | ecosystem: Environmental > Aquatic > Freshwater > Lake > Sediment | place: Indonesia: South Sulawesi... | reverse complement strand
TTACCCAGTACATGTCAGCGATCTCCAGCGAGAGCTATGGTCCGGGCAGCGCAAGGACGTTCTGGAATCAGCTTTGGAGAAGTATCAACGCAGAAAATCTTTACCAATATCATGAGGTTCTACCCAAATTTCCAATTACCAATAATCATTTATACCAAAAAGGTACCTTTAGCTCAAGCAGAATCTTTGAATATGGCGGATTTTACGAATATTTCGTGACAAGTCTCGTAATCCCCGCGTACGCGGGGGGAAAGCAGAGGCTCGCCCCGGAGATGAACCCCGCCCAGCCCCGCACCAATTGAACCCACACCAAGAACCAAGCTCAAAATAAGGGTTGGTCTGGCACAACAGGACAATTGGTGCGGGGGGCGGGGAACTATGAACTACGAACCCAGGCCGCCGGCGGGCGAGCTTCGAGCTTCTTTTATCCAGCAGTACAAGACCGGGACGATGAGCATGGTCAGAAGCTCAATCGTCATGCCGCCTAAGGAAGGCAGGGCCATCGGCACCATGATATCCGAGCCGCGGCCGGTCGAGGTCAGCACGGGAATCAGGGCCAGAATCGTCGTCGTGCCGGTCATTAACACAGCCCGGATTCTGCGCTGGCCCGAGCGGACGGTCGCGTCGCGGATTTCAGCAATTGTCACCGGCTTGGTGTCGCGGAATTCCTGCTCCAGGAACGTTCCCATCACGACGCCGTCATCGTCACTGATGCCGAACAAGGCCAGGAACCCGACCCATACCGCTACACTCAGATTGATGGTGTGAACCTGGAAGAGTTCCCGCATATCCCTGCCAAAGACCGAAAAATTCATAAACCACGGCTGCGCATAAAGCCAAATCAGCAGGAAGGCCCCCGACCACGACACCAGCACGCCTACAAAGACCATCAGCGTCAGCGACACCTTGCGGAACTGGAAATACAAAACCAGGAATATGGTGAACATCGAAATCGGCACCATGATCATCAGGGTCCTGGCCGCATGCAACTGATTTTCATACGTTCCTGCAAACGTAATCACCACGCCCGCAGGCCTGGCAAATTCACCCGCGGCTTCCCGCTGGCGGATCAGCCTGTCGGCCATCTCGACGACATCGACCTCTGCATAGCCCGGCTTCTTGTCGAACAGCACGTACCCGACTAATGACGTATCCTCGCTTTTTATCACCTCCGGCCCGCGGACGTACCGAATCTCGGCTAATTGAATGATCGGTATCTGCTCGCCTTCGGCCCCCGCTACAAGCACCTTGCCAAGTGCCTCGATATTGTCACGCACCTCCCGCTGGTATCGCACCCGAACCGGAAATCTGTATCGTCCCTCAACCGTCGTCGTTATATCGATTCCTCCTATCGCAACTTCCACAACCCGCTGGAACTGCTCAATCGGCACACCGTATCGTGCAAGAGAGAATCTATCCGGCACAATCTCCAGATAAGGTTTGCCGATAATCCGGTCTGCAATCACCGTGGTCGGCTCAATCCCGGGCGATTCTCGCAGTATCTTTTCAATCGCGAACCCAACCTTCTCGATGGTGGGCAAATCCGGCCCTTTTATTTTCACCCCCATTGCCGCTCGCATTCCTGTTTGCAGCATTACTAACCGAGCCGCTATCGGCTGCAATTTCGGTGCGCTTGTCGTGCCGGGTATCTGGGCTGCTGCAACTATCTCCTTCCAAATGTCCACAGGTGATTTTATGTGCTCTCTCCACTGTCGATATGGTCTACCCGACGGATCCGCAATCAGCTGGCCATTCGGGTCCCGCACGAACTGGCCACTATCCTTATCATACCGAAAATTCACACGTCTGCCGGCTTTGTCGGTAATATATTCATCTTTATAGTTTATCACCGTCTCAATCATCCCCACGGGCGCCGGGTCTAAAGCTGAATCCACTCTGCCGATTTTTCCCACCACCATCTCCACTTCGGGGATGTTGCTTATCGTAACATCCTGCTTCTGTAGAATATCGAGGGCCTCGCCAATCGAGGCGTGCGCCATCGTTGTCGGCATATACAGGAATGACCCCTCATCGAGGGGCGGCATGAACTCCTTGCCCAGCCCCGGAAACGTGTGTATCACCGCAGACCATACTCGATTAGCTCGCAGCGTATGCGGCACGAAATCGAATACCCTGGCGAAGCCGAACCAAATCACCGCTCCTAAAACCAGCAGTGCCGCAGGCGCCGACAGAAACAGTAGCTTGTGGGCCAGACACCAACGCAGAATGGAGGCATAGAAATGTTGGAACGACAGAACGAGCGCTACGAGAATGGCGATAAGCCCGCCTACAAAGATAAAGTTGCGGACGAGTCCTTTTTGCGCCCCTAACGGCTCCCAGTCCGCCGTCAGCAATATCCCGACAAGCGCCAGAATAATGACGTTGCCGCCATACATGGCCAACCGTTGAAACCGCTGCGGGATATAGTCTTTGAAGAAATAGTACGCGGCGAAGATCACGATGGCCAGGCCCACCAGCCGGCTGAACAGAATCCCGACAGCCAGCCCGGCTGCGCCCATGCCCACATAGAGCACAACCCGCAAGTATCTTCCCCGAACCTTGCTGGGAAAGAAAAGGATCTGGGCGACAGGCGGGATAATGGTCAACGATATGACGATGGAAGCAAAAAGGGCAAACGTCTTGGTGAACGCAAGCGGCTTGAAGAGCTTGCCTTCCGGGCCTGTCATGAAAAATATCGGCAGAAAGCTGATGATGGTGGAAGCCATCGCCGACAGGATGGCGCTGCCGACTTCCGCAGAGGCACGATGAATGACCTCCGCCCTGGGCATATCCGGGGGGTCCTCTTTCAGATGCCGCAGAATGCTGTCACAAATGACGATCCCCATGTCGGTCACGGCGCCGATGGCGATGGCAATACCCGAAAGGGACACGATATTGGCGTCCACCCGGAATGTCTTCATCGCGATAAAGCAGCCCAGCACTGCCAACGGCATCACCGCACTTATTAAAATACTGCTGCGAAGGTGCCACACCATAATCACAATTACAATCATGGTGACCAGGATTTCCTGATACAACGCATCGTTCAGCGTCCCTAATGTCTCGTAAATCAGGCCGGTCCTATCGTAAAACGGCACAATCGTAACCTTCGACAGCGTCCCGTCGGCTAACGTTTTGCTGGGAAGAGCGGGCGAAATCTCCGCGATTCTCTTTTTGACGTTCTTGATTACCTCCAGAGGATTGGACCTGTATCGCGCTACAACCACCCCGCCTACCGCCTCTGCACCTGCCTTATCCAAAGCACCAAGCCGTATCTGAGGCCCCCAGGAAACCTTTGCCACGTGCTTTATCTGCACCGGCACATTGTTATTTACCTTGATGACGCTATTCTCGATGTCGGCCACCTCCTTGATAAAGCCGATGCCCCGAATCAAATACTCGACCCGGTTAAGCTCTATCGTCTGTGCACCAACATCGATGTTTGATTTCATCACTGCCTCAAAGACGTCTTCCAGACGCACGCTGAACGCCCGCATCGCATCCGGGTCAACGTCAATCTGATACTGGCGGACAAAACCGCCGATTGAGGCAACCTCGCTGGCCCCAATCGCCGAGCGCAGAGCCAATCGAACCTGCCAGTCCTCAATTGTCCGCAGCTCTTCAAGGTCCCACCCGCCCGTGGGGCTTCCGTTGGCGTCCCTTCCCTCTAATGTGTACCAGAATATCTGCCCAAGGCCTGTCGCATCCGGCCCTAACATCGGCTGGACGCCCGGCGGCAATGTCCCGGCGGGCAGGCTGCTCAACTTTTCCAGCACCCTGCTTCGCGTCCAGTAAAAATTCTTGCCCTCAAACAGCTTCTCGAAGACCGAGAACTCTTTAAAGATAATATAAATCGACGAAAAACCGAACATCGAGTTGCTGCGAATAGTCTTTACGTCGGGAATACCCAGAAGTGCGGTAGTGAGTGGATAGGTGATTTGATTCTCGACGTCTTGAGGACTTCTGCCCGGCCAATCCGTGAAAACTATCTGCTGGTTCTCCCCTATATCAGGTATGGCGTCCACCGCCACGGGATTTCGCGGGAAAAACTCAAACTCCCAGTCGAACGGCGCAACATAAATCCCCCACAGGATAATAAACGCAGTTATCAGCCCAACGACCAGCTTGTTGTAGATGCAAAAGCCTAATATCCTGCCGACAAGTGTCTTTTGCTCCGGTAACTGCTCATATTGGATTCGGTCCTCAGCGATAACAAAATCTCCTTATTGGCACACGTAGGGCGTGCCATGCACACCATCAAATAAACGGTGGGCGGTACTACTCTGCGAAGTAGCCTTCGCTACGTAGCACGAGTGCCCACCCTACTATTTGAATTGCGGCAGCTTCGCAATGTACTTTTGAGGATCTGCTTCGAAATTCTCTTTGCAACTGGGACAGCAGAAATAGACCTTCTTACCTTTATACGCGGTAAAGATGGCCTTGTTAATCGCTCCGCCCATCACAGGACAGGTTGTTTGTTCGGCCGTTTGTGCTTGCGCATCCTTGCTTTTACTCATCCATTGCATCATGGGGCACATCATCATCGAGCCAGCCGTGCCTTTATCACCCATCATCTTCTGCATCATCGGCATCATCTTCTCACACATCTGCTGACACATCCCGGCCATAGTCAGCGGCTGAGCAGGGATCCGGCCCATCTTTTCACGCTGCTCGGCAGTCAACACCAAAAGCGCCCTTTTGCGTGCCTGTTCCTGGATGTCCGTAAGCTGTTTGGTTTGCTGTTCGGTTAGCCCTAAAATCTCTGCTTGCCCGTAAATAGCGCCAGGGTCATCTAAGAACATTCTGCTGTGCATCATTATTCGAATGTGGTGCATCATTTGCTCTGGCACGCCAGCTTTTTCCATCATTTCCGCATGCTGCTGGTCCATCATATGATGCTTCTGGGGCGAGCTTATCACTGGGCTTGCCTGGCTTTCGGTCTTTGCTTCATCGCCACTGGTCGATGAGTGAGATTTGTCGTGCTGCTGTGGTGAACAGCATGCCGCAGCCACCGCATTCAAAGCCACCAACGACCCACCAACTAATGTCACAAAACTTATAGCTACGATAGTTATACGGCTCATAGTAATACCTCCCTTCTAACCAGTTCGGCGAGCCACAAATTTTTTCACTATTGCCAGCGTAAACCAGCTTATTGTTTGAACTGGGGCAGCTTCGCAATATATTTTTCAGGCTCTGCCTTAAACTTCTCTATGCAAGCAGGGCAGCAAAAATACACTTTCTTGCCTTTGTGCTCGATAAATATGTTCTTGTCGATTTTCATTTCCATCACGGGACAAATCGTTTGCTCAATTTCAGCAGATGTAACTTCACCTTCAGGCTTTGCCGTTGTAGCAGCATGTTCATGGGCAGCATGTTCTGTCACTTCCTTCTGACTTTCGGTAGGCGTTCTTGAGGTCTGCGGCTCAGACTTTTTGCAGCCATTGAACAAGATAAGCGCCACAGATAAGACACCTATCAATATAATCGTCACCTTACTTTTTTTCATTTTGCCGTTCATAGCGTCTTCCTTTCAAAAATTGTTGTTAATAAGTTTAGCCGTCGCCGGCACGGCGACGGGTTAGTGCCGAAGACCCCCCAATAAAATTGGGGGGCTAAACATCGTATATATTCCGTTTTTTTAATGATTATGACCTTGATGACCATTTTGTTCCGCGTGGCCTTGCGGATTCATCATGCTGGGTTTAGCACGGATTTGAAGTGCGGCATCAATTTTGAAATTGCCCTTTGTCACAACTACGTCACCCTCTGCGACGCCTTCTTTGACAAGATAATAATCTCCCGCTCTCGGACCAAGCACAATCTGCCGGCCTTCGTAGGTTGGCCTTTCTGCTTCTGGGACTTGGACATAAACAACCGCTCGTTTGCCCGTTATTAACGCAGCCGTTACAGGTATAACGAGTGATGGCTCGCCCGCCTGCTCAATAGTAACATAGCCGAGGGACTCGGTTGTCACCAAATCCATACCGCAAATATCACAGGTACCGGCTTGGGCTTTAATAACAGATGGATGCATCGGACAAATCCATTTGCCAGCCAGTTCAGGAACCATTACTCTGCCGCCTTGTGCAACGTTCGCCCGTACCACAGCTCTGACAAACATTTCCGGCTTGAGCCGGCCGTCAGGATTAGAAACGTTAACCCGCAGCTTCACGGTCCTTGTCATAGGATTCAGCATCGGGTCAATAAAGCTGATTTTGCCCTTAAATATCTCGCCTGGATACGCCTCCACCGTAAACTCCACCTCCTGCCCGTATCTAATCCACATCATATCCAATTCGTATGCATCCAGCTTTACCCACACTTCCGACAAATCTGCGATTGTGTAAATCTTTGCGCCTGTCTCAACGTAGTCGCCTGCGTTGGCGTGCTTGGCGATTACAATCCCGCCTATCGGCGCGTAAATGGTTAAATGGTCCACCGGTTTGCCCGTCTTTTCAATCTCTTCTATCTGTTCCTTCTGCAGCCCCAGCAGCCGAAGTTTTTCTCTAGCCGCCTCAAGAGTCGCAATGCTCGACCGTCGTATTAGCTCCGATGTACCGCTGCCGGACTCCTGGACTGCCTTGACCGCCTGTAAAAGCTCCGCCTGGGCGCTGAGAAGCTGAGGGCTATAAAGGTAAACCATATGGTCGTCCTTCTTGACGGTGATGCCAGTAAAATCTACATAAAGCCGATCGATTCGCCCCGGCACCCAAGCCGCTATTTCCTTTACCCGGCTTTCATCATATTCCACCTTGCCGACCATACGTATCTCGGCTGTTACGAATTTCCTTTCAACCGGCGTGGTTTCGATCTCCATCAATTTAAGAGCTTCTTTGGAGAAAGAAATCTGCCTCGGTCCAATTTCCACCTGCTCAGAAGCCACAGGAATTAAATCCATAAAACAAATCGGGCACTTGCCGGGCTTAGGCTGGCGAATTTGTGGATGCATCGAACAAGTCCACCAGCCAGCCTCCGATTGTAGATTTGAAATTTGAGATTTGAAACCTGTCCTGAGCGAAGCCGAAGGATTTGAAATTGTCCATGACCTTACTAAATAACCAGCAAAAAACGCTACGACCACCAAAACGACGACCTTGACGATTTTCGTAGCCCGTGTTGACTTAGGACGCGTTGTTTCCATACCAATACCTTTGAGTTACTATACTATTCATATAGGATTTATGTTCAATCAAAAAGCCTCTACCAGTCCAATTTTTAGTCTATATGGCTTTTGGCCAAAGATTTCAGTGAAATTGATAAAGTCCCTTTATCTAAACAGGACAAAAACCAATATCCCGTGAGTTAACCCCAAGATGACTGAAGTTATCGCGAAAAACAGGTGTATTTTGAGAAATCTACGGCGTAGCTTTTTCCGAAAAAGTCCTGTCGCAACAGTAGCGCAGACAGAACAAAGCGTAGCTATGCCTAATGGTCGGACCAGAGAAAATAATGAGAAATAAATATTATCAGAGTGCTCGTGCTCTTTTTGCTGGGCTGACAAAGCAATTTCCCCCAATGAAAAACTGATAAAAACAATAGCTGATATTGTCAAAAAGAAAGACAGCTTCATTCCAGCAACCTCTTGCTTCTTTCATCGCTCGTCGCTCGTACTCCTGCCTGTACAGGGCAAGCCTGTCCCCGCAAAAACGGGGATCGTCATCATTCTATTGTTGTCGGCAATTCCGTCCCTGCCAACATTTCCAGCTCAGCTAATCTCTGCTGGTTGTCAGTTACAGCTCGTTCATAGTCCAATTGAAACTCAAGTAATTTCTGCTGAGCATTTATCAAACTCAGGAAGTCTATAGTGTCAGCTTTATAGGCCGTTTCAGATGCCCCGAGAAGCTCCTGTGCCTTTGGCACTAAGGCATCATTATAAAGTTTTACTCTTCTATTGCTGTCCTCAAAATCATATAAAGCACCAGCAGCACGTGCTATGAAAATATTTTCAGTTTCCTTTTTCTGGTGTAAAGTCTTATTGAGGTCTGCTTTGGCTTGCAGCTCTCCTGCCTTGTAACTTTTTCGCCAAATAGGCAGGTTCAAGCCAAACATTAGAATTACTTCATCTTTTTTGCTGCCGCTAAGGTCATCACCCATCATTGCCTCATTTGTCATCCACTCCAGACCAACTCCTATATCAGGGTAGAATCTCTTTTTTGCCAGCTCGATTTTGTGCCGTGCGGCTTCCAATTCAAAATCGAACGCGGCAAGCTCAGGATTGTTTGACCGAAGTTGCTCTATTATCTGCTGACGGTCGAGTTTTGCTATTTGGAACTTTTCTTTTTTCGGCCAGGGCAGCATATCAAATTTTTGGCGGTTAAGCACGGCGTTGAGGCGGGTTACTATCGGCTTTCTTAGCTCCTCAATCGCCTTTAGCTGGTATTCGAGCTTTGCCAATTCCACCTGCGCCAGTATCACATCCGGATGGCTTGCAGCCGCTGCCATATATTTGGTTCGGGCAACCTCCTCAAAGTGCTTGATAAGCTCAAGATTTTCTCTGGCTATTTCAACAGCCCTTGCCAGATACGTATATTCGTAAAATGCATCTTTTACCTCGTAAAACAGTTTTAGCTTTGCTGCATCGTAGCGCTTTTGTGCTGCCTTTGCTGCGGCGGCTGCGGTGTCTGTCCGTGCCTCGATTGTGCCGAACCACGGAAAGACCTGCATTAGTTGGAATCTCTGCGCTTGAGGGCTTGTCCTTGTTTCAACCTCCTCAATAAAGTAGCCGTATGTAAACTGCGGGTCAGGCAAGGCTTTAACCTGCGGCACCTGCTGAAGTGCCGATTTCCACTCCTCGAACGCAGCTTTCAGGCCAGCATTATTCAGAGCTGCATATCGCAGGTAATCTTGCAAATGGGTCAGGTCGTTAGCATCGGTAGATTTCTGGGTATCCGAAGCAAAACACACTGTACTCAAAACTGATACGACAAGAAATGCTATTGTTTTTGCCTTCATAATAATACCCCACGCAGCTCTGAAAGTGCCTAAAATGAGCTTAATCCGCCTACGGCGGATAAAATGCCTAAAGTGAGCTAACGATTTAGGCTATGAGGGTATCAGGTTATCAGGACATCAGGTTTTTCCCTGATACTCTGATCTCCTGGTCCCCTGCATCCTGATTTCCTGATATTCTGATATCCATATTTTAGGCACTTGCCGGGCACTCTACTAACTAACACAGATGGTTAATCGGCAATCAGATACGGTTGTTCCGGCAGTTCGCGAATCCATATATTGCGAAAGCGGATGGGATTACCATGGTCCTGCAATCTGATTGGCCCTTTGTCATGAGGACTATATTGAGCCTTTTTCTTATGCTCTGTGGTGCCCTTGATTTCGACATTATTGTGCACGACAACGCCGTTATGCAATACCGTGATGCGGGCTGGACGGATGCACAGCCCTTTGTCATCAAATAGCGGACGCAGGAAACTGATGTCATAGCTCTGCCACTGGCCGGGCTTACGACAGGCGTTGACCAATGGCGGATATTGACCATAGATTGCGGCGGCTTGACCATCTGCATAGGTCTTATTGGTCTTGTAGTTGTCGTCCGTATATGAATCAAGCACCTGTACTTCATACTTGCCCATAAAGAATACGCCGCTGTTGCTTCGCTTTTGGTCGGTTATATTTGGGTCTACACCCGGCGGCACCCACCACTCGATGTGTAGCTGGCAATTACCAAACTCCTTTACTGTACGAATGTCGTCGGCTTTCTTGACAACTTCCATATATCCATTTTTTATCTTCCACTTCACTGGGCCGCTGCCTTTTACGCTTTGCCATTGTGATCTGACTGTGTCGGATTTGCCATCGAATAGAATAATCGCATCGGATGGCGGCTGGCCAAACCCCCTGGGGGCAGTAATGACCAAAGGGTTCGGACGATTTATGTCGTGTACGGTGTAACTGTTTTCAGCGAAGCTCGTGATAGTTAAACCCAGTGTTACTGCGAGCAAGCAAACAGCCCCGCCCCAATTGAACCGACATAAAGGTTTAAGCCAGATAAGACTGCGTCTTTCGTTACAGGACAATTGGGGCGGGGTCAAAATTGATTTACCTTCCATAACTATCATCTCCTTTTTAGTGCCTAAAGTTTGGAGTGCCTAAAGTGCCTAAAATTATAACTTTAGCTCACTTTAGGCACTTTAGCTCACTTTAGGCACTTTTTTGTTCTTGAGCGCGTTCAGACTTGCTCCGGCACGATGAACGGCTCGCGGTACGGCCGCGTCAGCAACATATCCGCCGTTGGGTTATCCACGAACTTTTCTGTCTGGGGGTCGAACTTCAGCGTCGGCCCGAGCTGGTAGGTGCTCTGCGATAAATCCAGGCCTAATGTGCCTTTTACAGTTTGCATGATCGTCTCCCAGGATTTGGCAATTTCCTCGTGCCGTTCGAGTACGTCAGGCCTGGTCGTGCCGGCAACCTGCTGGCCAAGACGGTAAGAGATATTGCCCAGGTGGCAGCAAGCACTTGACAGATGCCCATCAAGAATACCAGCGTTGAGCTCGTTTTGCTTTCGGCTGCGGACGCAATTGATAAAATTCGCGAAGTGGTCGCCGGGATATACCTGATAATCCACATCGACCAGCGGCTCACCCTCACCCTTGCCGTTCGGATAGAATTTGCCGTCTTTGATTGCGCCTTGCTCAAGGTAGAACTCGTTATCAACTTTTTTCGGATACTTCTTACCATCGACACCCACCCTGTCGACTAAACCGATGACCTCGAACACAAGCAGCGTCTGGCCAAAATCCATGACGGTCAACTGGCAGTTGGGAGTCTGAGCCTGGTCGGTAAAGGGCGGATAACCCTCTGTGGAGTTAACCCAGCGGCCGCCCATGCTGATTACGCTCTTGGGCAGAGTTGCTCCAGTGGCCCAGCGGGCGATGTCCATCTGGTGGACGCCCTGGTTGCCGATCTCTCCGTTTCCGAAGTCCCAGAACCAGTGCCAGTTGTAGTGAACAATATTGGCGTGGTACGGCTGCTTGGATGCCGGGCCAAGCCAGAGGTTAAAGTCAAGATGCTCCGGCGGCTCTTCGATGGGTTTAAAGCCGATGCTCCATCGCCCGGAACCAGACTTAGATGCCCAGCCCTTGGATACCAGCAGCTTACCATACTTGCCGCTTTTGACAGCCGCAATCTGCTTGGTCCAGTTAGAGCTTGAGCGGCTTTGCGTACCGTGCTGGACGATGCGGTTGTACTTTTGGGCGGCCTCGACACACTTGCGGCCTTCAAAGACATTATGGCTACAAGGCTTTTCAACGTAAACGTCCTTGCCCGCCTGACAGGCCCAGACAGTCATCAGCGAATGCCAGTGATTGGTTGTGGCAATGGATATCGCGTCGATGTTCTTATCAGCCAGCAGCTCGCGAATATCGACATAGGTATCCACCTTCGCGTTGCGGTCCTGGAACCACTTGACTCCGCTATTTAGGACGTTTCTATCCACATCGCATAAGGCAACTATCCGAACCCCGGACATCTCATGGAATGTTTTGATGTGTGCCTCGCCCCGGCCGTTGATCCCTACTACAGCTAAACGAATGTCATTATTTGCTCCCCGTACACGGGAAAATGGGCTGGCCAACGTCAGACCGACACCAGCAGCCAGCGAGCTTTTCATAAAATCTCGACGTGTAATACGTTTCATAAGCAACCTCCTTACTCTGCCCAAAAGGGCGTTTTATTGCGTAAACATAACCTAAAGTTCGTTGTGTTACAGAATAACTAAAAAGAAAAAAATAGCAAGGCAAATCTAAAAAAGTTTGTTCGCTCCGCTTTTGATACAAGGGCGCTCGTTTACCTGATGATTTCTTCGATCGCTCGTGCTACTATGTAGTCCGGCAGCTTGCCTAGAGCAGGCTCAGCTTGGTAAGCGGATATAATGCTTGTATCCGGGAACGCTCCGACCTGCTTAATCAGTTCATCCGCCAGGACCTGCAGGCTTTGCTCAGTTAAGGGCGTTTCTGCCTTACTGCGTGCCGCTTCTACTAAAGTCTCAAATTCGGCCCGACTATCGTACCAGTTAAGCTGCAGTTCCAGTTCAAAGACCTCTTTTGCTCGGATCCGGTCAAAAGTATATTGAAATCCAATTGGGTTATAGCTCTCTATTCGCTCCTCCACAAAAGCTAAACAGGCGTCCAGGTAGGCAGTGAACTTGTCCTGGTTGAAATTTCCGAACCCGCGGTTTGCAATCTCCTCGGCAAGCAACTGTTCTATTCTTGTTGCCAGAAAGCCTTTTTTAGCTTCCAGCAGCTCATAAAGGGTCTCATAGTACGCATTCAGGAGTAACTTCAATTCATTCATTGTAGTCAATTCTACCATGGAAAACGTTCAGCCGAAAAGTTGATCTGGAATTCGAGCCTCGTTTTTCGGGTGTCGAGACCCCTTAGGGGACTCGTCAACGTCCAACGAAGCCCGGCCCCGCCCACGAGTCGCGCAACCGCAACCGATTGCCGGAACGGTTGCGTTTATCGGTTGCGCAGCTCGTGACGACGCATCACGGGCGGGGCTGAGGCTTGGAAAAGGCTGATTTAGGGGCGATAAAATCGAAGATTTTGCTTGACGGAAAGGCGTCTGTTTTGGTATACATAAAATAATGAAGGTGTGTGAATTTTGCCTCCGAGCTGCCAGATTTTCTAAGGTTTTTCATAAGACGGAGAAGTTGTATGGTGCAAAGCCCAAGGTTAGAGGACAAATTTTGCGCCGCAGAATCAAGAGTATGATAGTAATTGGTAACTGGTAACTGGTAACTGGTAATTACAAATTACCAATCACCAATTACAAGTTACCAATTACCAAATCACTAAGCAAAACACAAAAATTATTATGTTAACTTTTTTTGAAGGAGGACTATCATGTGCAGAAAATCTATTTATCTAATTTCTTTTGTTTTGGTACTGGCTTTGGCGACGGTTACCCACGCCGATTGGATCGCCTATAATGATCTGTTAGACGGCAACGGCGGCACCGCCGCTCGGGGTTTGAATGTTACCACCCATACCTATTTGGATACCAATAAGGCATTAATAGATTTCGACACCGGAGCCACATTGACCGTTACCATGACCGGAGAAATTGTCGGGGATGGTGATGCTAACGGGGATGCGTGGCCCAACAACGGGGGCAATTGTGCTGCGGGCACCGACGCGGATAACGTCTTTGGCGGCACCCTCGATTTAACCGGGGGAAACGAACTTGACGGTACCAGCGAGCATAAAGCTATAATTTTCAACGGCTTGAATCCAGCTATGAGTTACACTATCACTTTAACGTCAAACCGTGCCAGTTCCAGCTATACTAGCAGATGGACCAAGGTGACCATTGAGGGCGCCGATGCATATACGTATGCCGCCAGTGCTGGTGTAGTTAAACTCTCGGAAGAGTCGGGGAAATTCTGCACCGGCTATAACACCGTAACCGGTTATGTCATGAAGTGGACAGATATTTCATGTGGTGCGGACGGCAGCTTTTCGATCAAATCCGAAAACGCCGGTCATGGCGATAAAGGTTATGCCATGATTGCTTTCAAGCTGGAGGGACTCTCCTCGACAAGTGCCGCCGACCCAAGCCCTGCTGATGAGGTAACAGATGTGCCCAGAGATGTGACACTTAGCTGGAAGCCGGGAGTGTATGCTGATAAACATAATGTCTATTTAGGCACCAATTTTAACGACGTCAACGATGCCAGCAGAACTAATCCGCTCGGTGTGCTGGTAAGTCAGAACCAGGTTCCTGATAGCTATAGTCCTGCTGCGGTTCTGGAATGGGGACAGACTTACTACTGGCGAGTTGATGAGGTCAATGCGCCACCCGACCTTACAATCTTTAAAGGTGAGGTCTGGCAATTTACGGTTGAGCCGTTCGCTTATCCGATTGCGAATATAACTGCCACAGCCTCCAGCCAGTTTAGTGCAAGCACAGGGCCGCAAAATACCATCAACGGCTCAGGACTGGATGATAATGACCTGCACTCAACTAACGAAACAGCTATATGGCTTAGTAGTATGACCGGGTCTCAGCCGACATGGATACAGTATGAGTTCGACAGGGTTTACAAACTGCATCAGATGTGGGTATGGAACAATAATACCGCTATTGAGCCAATTGTCGGTTTCGGATTCAAAGATGTTACTATTGAGTATTCGAGCGATGGTGTCAGCTGGGCCACATTGGGTACTACTGCCCAATTTGCCCGGGCACCTGGTACGCCTGGTTATGCCCACAATACCACGGTTGATCTTAGCAGCGTGGTAGCTAAGTACGTCAAGCTTACGGCTAACAGCAACTGGGGTGGAATCCTGCCCCAATATAGTCTCAGTGAGGTTCGCTTCTTCTACGTACCTGTTGTGGCAAGAGAACCTAATCCAGCCTCCGGCTCAACAGATATGGCCGTGGATAATGTAACTGTTAGCTGGCGAGCAGGAAGAGAGGCAGCTAAGCACAATCTGTACCTTAGCGACAGCAACCAGGCTGTGATAGACGGTACCGCCCCTGTTACTACCGTCAGCCAGGTCAGCTATGGTCCCCTGTCCCTTGATTTAGGCAAGTCTTACTACTGGCGAGTCGATGAGGTCAATGAGGCAAAGACCCCCACCACCTGGCAAGGCAATGTCTGGAACTTTACGACACAGCAGTATTTTGTCGTGGACAGCTTCGAGGACTACAATGACTTTCAGCCCGACCGGATATTCGATACGTGGATAGATGGCTGGGCCAACCCTGCAAACGGCTCGCAGGTAGGTTATGCTAATCCTCCTTTTGCTGAGAGAAGCGTCATTCACGGCGGCAAGCAATCTATGCCGCTTAGTTACGATAACACTGCTGGCGCAACGTATTCAGAAGCCGAACGCACCTTTGCTGCTCCGCAGAATTGGACCGAGCACGGTATTAAAACACTATCGCTGTGGTTCTGTGGCGCTGCGAGCAATGTGGCTGGGCAGTTATATGTGAAGGTCAACGGTTCTAAGGTTACATACGATGGTGATGTCAGTAACTTAACGCGAGGAAGTTGGCAACCATGGAATATTAACCTGTCCGCCTTTGGCGGATTAGGCGTGAGCCTGCAGAGAGTTACCAAGCTCAGTATCGGGATTGACGGCAGTGGTGCCAAAGGTACATTGTACCTTGACGACATCAGGCTGTATCCTTATGACCGGCAGTTGATCTCACCGGTCGAGCCCGACAAAACTCGTCTGGTAGGACACTGGAAGTTTGACGGCGACACGCAGGACTCTTCTGGACGGGGCAACCATGGCAGGTCTGGTGTTACTCCTGCGGCTTTCGTAGCCGGTAAGGTTGGCTCGAATGCTCTGAACTTCCGTGGCGCCGATTACGTTGCGATTGACGGCGTAGATGATGACGTAACCAGTACCAACCTTGCGCTCAGCGCATGGGTCAAAACCACGCAGATCAGCAAGGGCGACTTATTTGCACTGAATGATAATGCCAGTGGTCACCCTCTCGAGTTTTACGTTAACATTGGTTATCCAGGTAGGTATGATGGTGGCGACGTAACCTACACCACTGCCCCTCGTGTCGCTGACGGTCAGTGGCATCATATGACGCTCGTCAGGAGCGGCAACACCGGATATATATACGTCGATGGCATTCTGGCAGTCTCGTATGCATCCACCTTCAGTTTGGCCACGGTAACACGATGGTCAATAGGACAGGAGTGGGATGATTCTACCCCGAGCGACTTTTACAACGGCGCGGTGGATGATGCCCGCATATACAACTATGGCCTGTCGTATGGTGAGGTTGGTTGGCTTGCCGGCTGGGCCAAGCCGTTTGACAAGCCGTTCTGACAAATGATTTCCAATTTTCGATTTGCGATTTTCAATCGTCATTCGACAATCCGCCGTAAGGCGTCCTGTGGAGAAAATTGTTCGGGGTCTATGCTGATGCTACTCTGCGAAGTACGCTACGTAGCACGAGTTAGCTTGGCATAGGCCCCTATGTTTTTGGCATTTCGCTGCCCTGACGGCGACGGTAAACAACTGCCAAATAAATTTGGGTGATAAATATTAATCGCATCGGTTTTGCATTGACAAGCGAGTTGGCGGCTGCTATAATAACTAAAATAAAAGGTATGTTTTGCGCTACCCAAATCGTAAAGGTGTCGGCTCGTGCTACGTCCCTTAGGGACTTCGCAGAGTAGCATTGGCCCATAAGGGAGCCGTGGTCTGAGAATTACAGCCGGCTCATTAGGTTTCGAAAGGGGAAACGATGAAAAGGGGCTCTTTTTCTATATGTAGCATTATTTTGAGTATTGTTTTGTATGCCATGGTTTTTTTGCCTTGTGGTTGTCGATTTGCTCAGCCGGGTGAAACCACCGCCGAAGGACATAGAAGACACAAGCGCATTATTCGTGTCAACCAGCAGGAAATGATGGCAGATATAGACAGGGTTTTTCTTCTTGATGAGCCCAGCAAGCTCACCGACAAAAGAATACCATAATTCGTTATTCGTATCTCGTGGAGCGTGAAGCGAGATACGAGAGACGCTTCACGAACGACGAAAATAAAGGGATTTGATTTGTGCAGACGTTCACTGATTACTTCAACCGAGTGGCAGCAGATGAGTGGTGGAAGGTTGCTATTGAGCTTTTTTTCATTGGCCTGGTAGTCTATTGGGTGGTGGACTTTCTCGAAGGCACGCGGGGGGAAAGGTTATTCCGGGGTATCATATTCATTCTCGTGGCGGGAGTTCTGGTCTTGAATTTGGTCGTGGAACGCCTTGAGTTTCCCCGACTACAATACCTCTACAAGGGTTTTTTGATTGGCGTTTTGATTATTGCAGTCGCAGCCTTTCAGCCGGAGATTAGAAGGGTACTTATACGAATAGGTCAGCCTCGCTTCTGGCCAGGTTCGTCACATAAGCTATCAAGGACTGTAGAGGAGATGACTACCGCGATACTGGATTTTTCCGCAGCTCGAACCGGAGCAATTATCGTTGTTGAGAAAAGAGTGGCATTAGGCGAATTCATAGAGACCGGCGTTCGGCTCGACGCCAAGGTTACAGCCGAGCTTCTCAAGACCATTTTCCACCCCGGCACTGTTCTTCATGATATGGCAGTTGTCATCCGGGCCGATAGAGTACTTGCCGCCGGAGTGCAGTTGCCCTTAGCTGAAGCTGGCAGTGTGGACGGCGTTGAACTCGGCTCACGTCACCGTGCTGCCATAGGCGTTACCACAGGTTCGGACGCTACCTGTTTAGTGGTAAGTGAAGAAACCGGCACCATTTCAATAGCTGAAAACGGAAAACTCACCCGGAAAGTGGACGAATCTATGTTAAGAAAGTGTCTTGCCGGTGCATTTTCGTGAATTGGTAATTGATAATTTGTAATTGGTAATTGCCAGTTACCAGTTACCAATTACCATTTACCATTTACAAGTTACCAGTATGGCAAAGCTCAAATACGGTAAAATAGCAATTGTGATATTTTTAACGGCCTTAATCTGGATTTGGGCAGATATGGCACTGGACGAGACATTGTCCGACAGGCCTGCTATCATTGAGGTAGATGAATCTGTAAGTCCAAAACTTTGGGTAAGCATAAATTATGCCTCCGAAGCCTCCATCAAAATCACGCTTTCTGGTCCTCATGCCGCAATTGCTAATGAAAATAGAAGATTAAGAGAGGGAAAGATACGCAAGTTTGTTTTTGATGTCGTGCAAGAGAAATTGGACAGGCCCGGCAACTACGCTTTAAGGCTGCTACCGTTCCTGCAGAAAGACAAGCAAATAAAACAACTGGGCCTGAAACTTGAATCCTGTGAGCCGGAGGTACTTGACGTCAATGTGGTTGAGCTGGTCAGAAAGACACTTCCTGTTCAATGTTTCGACGAAAACGAAATGCCTCGAAAGGCTGAAAGCATTGAGCCACCGAATGTTAATGCATCTGTACCGGCAGATGGGACGCTCGTAGCAAAGGTGCAGTTGACATCCAGCGAGATCGAGCAGGCAAGGGTCTCAGCTATCGAAAAAAAGCCGTATATTGAGTTGCCGGGAGGTCAAACCAGAGATGTTGCCACGATGGTGAAAGTTAAGACGCCACCGGCGGAGGATGTGCTAAGGGATTACACTATAGGGGCGCCCAAGTTTGGAATTGTGCTAAGCCTGAACCTGCAGGGCAGATACAAGGTTGATGTAATCAATGTCAACGAGGTCATAAGTCCCATCAAAATCAGAGCCACTCCCACAGCCAAGCAAGCCTACGAAAGTATGCGGTATCAGGTGATATTGGAAATCGACGATGAGGATGCCACGCTCGAAGAGTCTCGAAAAGAGGTTGTTTACAATTTCCCTAAAGAGTTTGCTAGCAGAAATGAGATAGTGCTGAGCCAGGCTCCTGCCCGTGCTCGCTTCAAGCTTATGCCTCTTTCTACGGAGGCACCGGTAAAATAAGGGGCCCCTGCCCCAAGGGGCAGGGCTAATTAGCCCCCGGCCTTGGCCGGGGGGCTTTGCTAACCGAGGGTGATTCTCCTTATTGTTTTATAGGCTTCGACCATCAACACTATCGCCAGTAATAATAAAACAGCCGCGATAATCCCGATCGCACAGAGCCTGTATTGGCCCAGCAGCATCACCAGGGCGCAAACCGTCATTACATTCATAAACACCATTGGGCCCAGTACAAAGCCGGCTTTCCTGCCGGCCTTTTTCAGCCAAACTGCAATCACAAGAAAGACCAGGCCTGCCAGCAGTTGATTAGTTGCGCCGAAGACCGGCCAGATTGCCTTCCAGGCCGGTATGGAATTGCCTTGGGGGTCTTTAAGGGTGATAAGCACAAATATCGTTGGAAGCAGCAGCGTCACCAGCGTTGATAGATAACGCCAGGATGTGCCTTTAAGCTCGAAAAATTCCTCGAATACGTATCGACTCAATCTGGTAGCGGTGTCCAGCGTAGTAAGGATAAATGTTGATAGCGCAAGCAGCCCAAAGGCAAAGCCCATTTTTTCCGGTATGCCGAAGATAGATAAGAATCTGCTCATACCTGTGCCGTAAATCACAAGAGGCGCCTTGGCGGTAAGCGGGTCGCCTTTTGTGAGCATTATCACCGTGGATAGAGAAATGACTGCTACCAAGCCTTCAATCAGCATTGCACCGTAGCCGATGAGTTTTGTATCGGATTCCTTGTTTATTTGTTTTGAGGATGTCCCTGAGGCCACGATGGAATGGAAGCCTGAGCAAGCCCCACACGCTACGGTAATAAACAGGAAGGGAAATAGTGGTCCCAGCTCCGGCTGCGACCATGCACTAAAAGCAGGGTAGCTAATTGCAAAACCGCCGGCTAATATCCCCATAAAACCGCCCAGAACCGAGGCATAAAGCAGGAACGAAGATAGATAATCTCTGGGCTGAAGTAAAATCCAGACAGGCGTTGTCGATGCTAAAAAGCAATAAACAATCAGCACCAAAGCCCATGTTTTTGAGGGGCTATCGCCGATGATAACCGGAACAATATCCGGCGAGATTGGCAGTTTTTGGCCGGCCCAGACAGCAACAAAAACCAACGGCACAAATATAAGTGACGACCACAAAACCGGCACCTTTAACTGATACACGAATAAACCGAAGCCAATAGCCAATCCCATAAACATAAGCGAGGAGGTAGCGACACCACCATCCTCGACAAAAGAACCAGCGGTTAAATCCGTAAACACCGTCAAAACATAGACCAAACTTAGCCAGATAAACGCCAGCAAAAGTCGGTAAGCAAGAGGCGACATATAATCCTTAGCGATTTCGGCAATCGAGAGGGCCTTGTGGCGAATTGATGCGATAAGTGCGGAAAAATCGTGCACTCCGCCAATAAAAATCGCACCTAACAGAACCCAAAGTAGCACCGGCAACCAACCAAAGGCAACTGCTGCTATAATAGGGCCAACGACAGGACCAGCCCCTGCAATAGAAGAAAAATGATGCCCCAGCAGAATCGCCTTGTGCGCAGGAACGCGGTCGATGCCGTCATAGTCGGTGTGGCTGGGCGTCGGCTGATTGTCATCTAACTTATAACGCTTTGCCAGAAATCTTCCATAGAAAACGTATGCCAGCACAAAAGAGTATCGCTACCAACATATAATACTGCTATGAAATTTAGAATTAAGAATGTAGAATTTAGAAATTGGGTTCCCGCAAAGCAGGTCTCTCTTAATTCTCAATTCTTAATTCGTTATTTTACTTTTCCTGTGTGAGCGAGCTAACAGTTTTATCGGCACCTCCGATATCGGCAGAAGCTGCCGCAGCCTGCCTGTAATAAATCGGCGGTAATTTTCGTCAAATAATTTCGGGTTGTTTATGAACATAAGTATAGTAATCGGGTTGTCGGCAATTTGCGAGGCATAATAAATTTTTGGCACGCCCGTGCCGCGTTTGGCTGCTACCAAGCGCTCGGTCATAATTTTTTCAAATACCTTGTTCAGTTTAGCTGTAGGTATCTGCGTCGTGGTCTGCTTGAAGATTTCAGCAGACAAATCTAAAACGCTCTGGACATTCTTTGCCGTGGTCGCTGTAGTAAATGCTATCGGGGCGTAGCTTAAGCCCGGCAGCTTCTCCGTCAAATACTGCTCATAGTCACTGCTAACAGCCGAGTCTTTGGCCAAGTCCCATTTATTGATAACGATTATGCAGCTTTTGTGCTCCTGGGCGATAAAATCTGCTATTTTTTTATCGACCTGCGAGACCGGTTCAGTTGCATCGATTAGAAATAGAACCACATCTGCTCGGCGGATAGAGTCGATCGCACGGACGTAACTGTAAAACTCAATGCTGTCAGCCATTTTGCCTTTTTTTCTTATTCCTGCGGTGTCGATGACGGTGATGGTTTTGCCGTCTTTTTCAAAGCGCACGTCCACCGCGTCTCTGGTGGTGCCCGGCGTTTCGCTGACGATGACCCTCTCGCAGCCCACAATAGCGTTTAGAAGGCTACTTTTGCCTACATTTCGTTTGCCGACTATGGCCAGTTTCATTATTGGCTCAGATGGCTTGCCAGTCTCCACAGAGCCAAGCTTTTCGAAGATTCTATCGAGCAGGACTGCAATATTTAAGTTGTTCTTTGCTGAGACGCAAAGAAATTCGCCGAAGCCGAGACTGGAAAATTCCGCTGCCGCTGGGAACATCTTGGCACTATCGGCCTTATTGGCCACGCCGATAATCCCCGCTTTCGCGGGGACAGGCTCGCCCCCGCCCCCGATTTCTCGGGGGCAAGCTTGCCCCCGCGCAGGCGGGGGCAGGCGGGGGCCGTGTTTATGCAGAAGTTGTGCAATTTCTTTATCCAGTGGCATCAGGCCCTCACGGATGTCCACCAGGAACAGCACCAGGTTTGCCGATTCAATCGCCCGCAGGATTTGCTGCTCGACGAGCTGCGCAACCGATATACGAGCGACATAACCGGTTGCGTTGTCCGGCTGCGGTTGCGCTACTCGTCCTGGGCAGTATCCACCGGTGTCGATAAGCTCAAAATATCGGTTGTTTCTCGCGATGATAGTGCTGATGCGGTCGCGAGTGACGCCAGCAGTCGGCTCGACAATGCTTATTCTCTGGCCAGCCAGGGCATTTAAGAGGCTGCTTTTGCCCACATTTGGCCGGCCAATTATTGCGACAATCGGTAATCCCATAGAAAACAATTATAGCATATTCGTGAATCGTGGATAGTGAATCGTGAATCGAACCACGAACTTTGAAGTGTTGATACGAGCTGCTCAAGATGATAAAATTATCTCCTTTATGGAAAAAACGACAATGAAGCTCCCAAGGATATTGTTGTTGGTAGTCTTAGTCATCCTCGGCCTGGGAATTGCAGGGTCAAAAGCAGGCCAAACAGAATTTGTATATCCTGGCAAAGAATGGAAAGTCAAAAAGCCCCAGGAAGTTGCTTTAGATGTAAAAAAATTGAAAGAATTGAGCGATTACGCAGGCGGATTTGGCTGCGTGGTCCGGCATGGATATATGGTTTATTCATGGGGCGATGCCGGCAAGCGAAATGATGTTGCATCGGCGGCAAAGCCGGTCTATGCGCACCTCCTGTTCAAGGCGGTTGAGCAAGGCAGAATCTACAGCTTAGATGAAAAGGTCAATAAGTGCCAGCCGCAACTGAATCAAATCAACAAAGACCTTGATTACAAAGACAGGGATATTACCTGGCGACACCTCGCCAATCAGACATCGTGCTATGGCCTTACTGAAAAACCCGGCACAGCTTTTGCCTATAATGACTGGCAGATGGCACTTTTCTGGGACACGCTTTTTCAAAAAGTTTATGGCGCCACCTACGAAACGGTGGACGCTAATGTTTTACATCCTGAGCTTACCGACCTTATCGGCTGTCAGGATAACCCAACTTTTATGGCGTTCGGCGTCAAGGATAGACCTGGTCGTCTGGCGATTTCGCCGCGTGACTTTGCACGATTTGGACTATTATATTTGCGCCAGGGCAAATGGAAGAACAAGCAACTTATCAGTCGAGGGCATGCGATAATGGCGGTAAGCAATCCCCTGCCAAATTCGATCCCGCGAACGGCTGGTCAAGAAGCAGAATTGATACCGGGGCAGCGTTCAATAGGCTCGATGAGAATCCCGGATAATCAGTGTGACCACTTAGGCAGCTATAGCTGGCTTTGGTGGACTAACGGCCTCGACCGAGAAGGCAAACGGCATTGGCCGGATGCGCCGGTCGATACATACGGCTGCTTCGGACACGGCGGCAAACGCGCTATGGTGGTTATGCCGAGCCTGGATTTGATTGTTAGCTGGAACGACACCAAAATCCAGGCAAGTGAGATGGAAAATCACGCTCTCAAACTGCTCAAAGATTCTGTGACACACTCTGAACTACCGGGATATTCGGTAGAGCGGCTGCCGCAGTATGAGAAACTTTTTTACAGAGAAAAAGGCTGGACCGGTGCAGATGCCGCGTACTCGGTGGCGTTAGTTGATAATGTGACGCTTTGGTTATACGGCGATACGTGGATTGGGGACATCATCGACGGCAAGCATAATAACGCAACGATGGTAAACAATTCGATCGGACTTCAGCAAGGCAAAGACCCAGCCACGGCCTCGGTCGACTTCTTTTGGGGCACGAGCAAAGAAGGCAAGCCGGCAGCGTTTATCAGGCCCGCTGATGGCATCGGCTGGTTCTGGATATTCCACGGTGTGGCGGCAAACAAGAAGCTGTACCTTTTTTTAATGCAGATAATCAAGACCGATGAAAAAAGTGTTTTTGGATTTAAGCAGATAGGGACATGGCTTGGGCAGGTTGAAAACCCATTACAGGAGCCGGGTAAGTGGCAGATCAAGCAATACAAGGTTCCCTTTGGGCGGTATTCAGATAAAGGCAATCTGTTCTTTGGCTCAGCGGTGATGAAGGATGGGGATTTTGTCTATATCTATGGCGCCAGCGAGGACTGGAAGAAAGGAATGAGCGGACGAAGCATGATAGTTGCTCGCGCAAGGCCGGAAGAAATGACCGAGTTTGACAAGTGGCGTTTCTTCGATAATGGCAATTGGCAGAGCGACGTAAATGATATTTCTGGCTTATTTGATGGTATAGCGACCGAGTATTCGGTATCATACCAGCCGAAGCTGGCGCAATATGTCGTTATCTACACAGAAAATGGCATGTCGGAAAACATAATGATGCGTTTATCGCCGACACCGGTGGGGCCGTGGAGCCAGGCCTACAAGATTTACCAATGCCCCGAATCCAAGTGGCACAAAACATATTTTTGTTACGCTGCTAAGGGACATCCGGAGATTTCAGACAAAGATGAGCTGATAATTACCTATGTCTGCAACTCCACCGATTTCTGGCAGATGGTAGCAGATGCACGCATCTATTGGCAGCGCTTTTTGAAGGTAAAGTTTGACGTCGGCCTGAGGACCAAGTAGACGAGCTATTTGGAAATTGCTTGCAATTTTTGGTGGCATAAATACAGCAAGTTCTGCTATTCTGTTTTTGAGATTAGCTGACAATCGGTGAAAGAAGGGTGTCGTTCGTGAAGCGTCTCTCGTATCTCGCTTCACGCTCCACGAGATACGAATAACGAATTATGGACTGGCGGGGGCTGGAGGACTCGATACGGGCCGAGTATTTCGATTCTCATGCAACGAGTGAATATAATCGGCGAAAGCTTGCTAATAACTGCAAGCTGGGAATGATAGCCTATGGTGTTCTTGGCCGTGATGGGGTGTTAACCAAACTTGGAAGGCAACTTCTTTCTCTTAAAAAGGTACCTGAGAAGATGTACGAAGTTTTCGCAAGGCATATTCTGCTGAATCTGAAAGGTCTGGTGGTTGTTCAGACAGTCCAGGATATGCAAGTGCGCGGCGAGAGGGTGGAGCTACGAAGTTTGCGAGAGTGGCTTCAAGAAAGAGGTATTTATTTCCCACGAGGGGGCAAGCACCCGAGTATAATGCGCCTATGGCTTGAGAAGGCTGGTGTAGTTACCTCACCTGATTGGCAAATAGATTTGGGTCGTCTGCAGGAAATTATTGGTGTCTCAGGACCAACGATAGACGAAGTTTCCATTTTTACGATCGAGCAAAAAGCATTTTTGAAAACTTTGGCGAATGTGGGAGAAACTGGACCTTATTGGTCGAACGAAGTGGAAAAGCTTGCCTCAACGACTTATGGAGTAAAGTTTGATGAAAAGAATCTCCCCAAAACTGTTCTTTATCCCTTAGAAGGGGCGGGTTACATATCCCTGAAAAGAGGAACCAAAAGGGTTGGCAGAGGAGCCAAGCCATTTCAGGTAACACTTACCGATAAAATCAAATCAGAAATGATTTGTCCACTGATTGAATCTCTCGAAAGCCAGGCACAGCCTGAGCTCAGACCTCTTTTAAGGAAAACCCTTTCTGAAATTCTGAAAGACTTGTCCGTATCTGATAGGCGTATCAAAGGATTAGCTCTCGAAGCTCTGGCGTTTTTCCTAATGAGGCTGGTTGACCTAAAATATGTTGCAACGAGGCTTCGCGGTGAAGTGACCGGAGGAGCCGAGGTAGATTTGATATTCGAAGGCGCACGGCTGATTTTCTCTCGCTGGCAGATACAATGCAAAAATACGAAAGTTGTGTCTCTCGACGATGTAGCTAAAGAGGTTGGGCTCACATTTCAGCTCAAATCCAATGTTGTAATGGTTGTATCAACCGGTAATATTGGTAGTGATGCGCGAAAATTCGCTAAACATGTAATGGGTACAACGAATCTGAACGTTGTTCTACTTGACTCGAATGACCTTAAAAAGATAGCTGAAAATCCAACTTATGTAACTGATGTGTTAAACAGAGAGGCGAGACGTGCAATGGAAATAAAAAAGTTGGAGGTATTTTAGATGAGACTGATCTTATCAGGTAATAAACCATTCTACGAGACTGAATACGGGGTAGCTTATTTAGGGGATGCGAAAGAGATACTTTCCGACAAATTCTTGGAGGGTGCAGTTGATCTTATAGTTACCTCGCCGCCTTTTGCATTACGCCGTAAAAAGGAATATGGGAATGTTGACGCGGCAAAATATGTAAGTTGGTTTTTAGAGTTTGCTCCCGTTTTTCACAGGATTCTTAAACAAAAAGGGAGCCTTGTAATTCATATAGGCGGTAGTTGGAATCGCGGACAACCCACAAGAAGCCTTTATCACTACGAATTATTGATAGAGCTTTGCAGGATACCAAGGTATAAGTTTTTTCTTGCTCAGGAATTCTTCTGGTATAACCCATCGAAACTTCCAACGCCGGCTGAATGGGTTACAGTCCGGCGCGAGCGAATTAAGGACGCCGTGGATTGTGTATGGTGGCTATCTAAAGACCCGCATCCAAAAGCAAGCAATTGGAATGTGTTGCAGCCGTACAGTGAAAGTATGGAACAGCTACTTAAGAACGGGTATACAGCCAAGATGAGGCCAAGTGGTCATCAGATATCTACCAAATTTAGTAGGAGGCATAAAGGCGCGATTCCTCCTAATTTGCTTCAAATAGCAAACACAGAGAGTAATAGTCGCTATTTGCGGGCGTGTCGGGAAACTGGTATAAAGCCGCATCCCGCGAGGTATCCCGCCGGACTTCCTGAATTTTTTGTCAAAATGTTAACTGATCAAAATGATCTTGTAGTTGACCCCTTTGCTGGTTCGAATGTTACCGGTGAAGTCTGTGAACGTCTTAAGCGTCGTTGGATAGCCGTTGACATCTTAGAAGAGTATCTGGAAGGTTCTAAGTTCCGGTTCGATAAATTCGGCCTTCAGAAAGATGTTGTAGAAAATATCAAGAGAGGTTTATCTGATACGAGGACTACATCCAAAAGTCCTCGTGATGAGTTGTCTGGAGTTTTTAATTGGTAAGGGGAATATATGGACAAGTTATATGAACAATCAGAGACAGGTTGTTGTCCGAGGTTTAGTCCGCAGCCGTGGGATGAGAAAGAGATAACCTTCAAGGCCAAATTATTTATCAAAGCCCATGTCAAAAGTTTTCTGCACATCCCGCTGAACTTCGGCAAGGTGATGGTAAAAAACATAGAAAGGATTCAAAAGGCTGATGCTCTTGCACCTGAGCCGCTTTTGCTCTCGGATGAAAGTTCTCTCTGGGGTGCTGATGTTTATATCGCAGTGAGCAAGAACGTGCCTGGGGCAGAGATGGCAAGAATATCAGGAACTTTTTTAACAAAGGTTTTTGAAGGGCCATACAAAAACGCCGGCAAATGGGCAAAAGAAATGAAGGACTATGTTAAAGCGAAAGCAAGAGAGATTAAAAAAATGTACTTTTTCTATACTACCTGCCCGAAATGTGCAGAGTTTTATGGCAAGAATTATACCGTTATATTAGCACAGATTTGAATTTGTGTAATTGGTAACTGGTGATTGGTAATTACCATTTTCCAATTTCCAAACCTTTTCAAAAGGTGATTCTGAAGTCTGTGTATCTTGGATTGGGCGAGACCTCGTCAATTCTGGTTTCTCTTATATAGCCGGTAAAAGAATCCTTTATTTCCTCAATGCAGTCATCTATGTCTTGCGGCTGGCCTTGGACGAGCATTTCAACAGTGCCGTCCGGCACGTTGCGGACAAAGCCCGTTAGCTGATGACGGCTCGCTATATGATGAGCGGTGAAGCGAAAACCGACACCCTGGACTCGGCCAACAAAAATTATGTGCTTGGCAACCATTTTCAATTGATTATTAATTAGTGATTATTTACAATATTTTTTCTAATAATCAATAGTAAAGTCGGTTCTCCGACCAGTCCGTGTTTGTCAGTATTTAGTCTGTGTTCTTCCGTGTCAAGAAAAACAAAAAGACAAATAGAAAGAGACGAGCAGATTTATCAGCTAACCACGCTGGTGGCGGGGGAATTCTCGCTGCAGGAGGTGCTCGATAAGCTGGCAGAAGCGGCGGTGAAGATCGTGGGTGTCAAGGCCTGCTCGATACGTCTGCTGGACGACCAGACCAACGACCTAAAGATGCGAAGCACGTATGGCCTTAGCGAAGAATACCGCAACAAAGGAACGGTGCTGAAAGACGATCCTGTGGTTCAAGCTGCTTTTGCGGGCGAAGCGGTTGTCCTTGACGATATGCGGGTCGATGACAGAGTCAAATACAAACAGGCGACAATTAAAGAGGGACTGGTCAGCCAGCTTACCGTAGCGATGCAGTTCAGGAATAAGCCTATCGGCGTGCTTCGGCTGTATAGTCCCAGGCCCAAACAATTTGATGAAGATGATATTAACCTCGCCAGAGCTGTCGCTTCCCAGTGCGCAGTGGCGATAACCAACGCCAAACTCTATTCAAGGGCCGTTGAAGGAGCGAAAGTAGCCGAGCAGGTAAGACTGGCCGGGCTTATTCAGCGAAAAATGATTCCGGAAACCGCACCGCAGATAAACGGCCTGGATATAGCAGGCACATACATTCCCTGCTTTGAAGTAGGCGGTGACTTTTACGATTTTCTCAAGATAAGCGATGATTGCGTTGTGATAGCGATTGCGGATGTAATAGGCAAAGGAATGCCCGCGGCTATTATGATGAGCTGTTTCAGAAGCGCATTGAGGGCTTACGCCGATACCGACGCCGGCAGCAAGTTCCATCAATTTCTCGTGCACTCCAGGCGGGATATTTTGCAGGGCTATGCAGATACAGAAGCCGCAAGTTCGGCTGTAACGAGCATCATCGATAAACTAAATAGAATGGCTTATAGTCAATATGGCGGCTTGGAGTTTATCACCTTGTTTTATGCGATTATTGACACTAAACAAAAGTCTATAATCTATTGCAACTGCGGCCATGAGCCGGCTATGCTGATAAGAAACGGCCAGATTATATACTTGGAAAAGGGCGGGCTTGTGCTTGGGGTCGACATGCGGGCAAAATATGAGATTGAAACTATGGAGCTAAAAGAGGGCGATTGTTTGATTTTCTATACCGATGGGCTGATTGACGCAGCCAATTTTGACGGCCAGCTGTGGGGCAGGGAAAAACTGCTTCAGACCGCGAAAAAATTCACCGACGGCACAGCAGAGCAAATGGTTAAAAACATCTTAGCGTACAGAAGGCGCTTTGTAGGACTTGCTGAGCAGATTGATGATACAAGTATTATTGTTGTAAAAGTTGGGTAACAGGTAATTGGAAATTGGTAATTTGTAATTGGTAATTACCATTTACCAGTTACCAAATCTCAGATGGCTGATTTAATCATCACAATTGATGGCCCAGCGGCCAGCGGAAAAAGCACCGTCGCCAAGCTCCTGGCTGAAAAGCTCGGCGCCAGCTTTCTTGACACCGGTGCAATGTATCGGGCCGTAACGTTGGCGGCTATCGAAGCGGGGGTCGATATGCGCAACGAAGAGAAACTGCTCGAAATTATGCAAACAACCGACTTTCAGTTCTCGGCTAAACAAGACAAAATGGCCGTTTACATAGATGGCATTGATGTCACTGAAAAGATACGCGCCCCGCAGGTAACCGCCAATGCCCACTATATTGCCTCAAAGGCTTCGCTGCGAGATAAACTGGTAGAAATGCAACGGCAATTCGCAAAAGGTGCGAAAAAAATCGTCACTGAAGGAAGAGACCAAGGCACAGTGGCATTTCCTGATGCTAATATCAAATTTTATCTTACGGCTAATTCGAGAGAACGAGCCAAAAGAAGACAAACAGAGCTGTGTGCCAAAGGCGTAAATGAAAGCCTCAAGCAAATACAAAATGCCATAGAGCAGAGAGACAAAAGCGACGAAAATAGAACGGTCGGCCCATTAAAGCCAGCCTCCGACGCTATTGTTATCGATACCACTAATCTCCATTTACAAGAGGTGGTGGAAAAAGTTTTGCACTGCGTTGAGGACAGAAGACAGAAGTCAGAAGCCTGCCCTGAGCGAAGCCGAAGGGACAGAGGACGGAAGACGGAAAACAGAAGACAGAAGAAGCACCAAAAATTTAGAATATTGAATTTCGAAGTTCGAAGTTCGATATTCGATATTCCCGGCCTCCAGCCAGCCTGGTATTGGCTGGCTCGTTGGGCCTGCAGAGTCTTTTGCATTCTTTTATTTCGTTTTCGTGCCTACGGCAGAGAGAATGTCCCTAAAAAGGGAGCTTTTATTTTGGCCAGCAACCATCAAAGCTACCTCGATCCAGTGCTTTGCGGGGTAGCGTTGAAGCAGCATTTGTGTTTTCTTGCCCGTGACTCGCTTTATCGCAATAGGTTTTTTGCCTTGCTGATTTATTCGCTAAATGCAGTACCGGTGAAGCCTAATAGCGCAGACGTATCTTCGATGAAAAAGATTATCAGCAAGCTCAAAGAAGGAAGGGGCGTTTGTCTTTATCCGGAGGCTACACGTACCAGCGATGGGAAAATTTTGCCATTTAAGCCAGGCTTGGGTCTTCTATGCAGACGTGGACAAGCAGCAGTAGTACCGGTATTGGTTGATGGTGCCTTTGAATGTTGGCCGAGGTATAAGAAGATTTTCTCACCCGGTGCGGTCTCGGTCTATTACGGCAAAGCCATCCCCGCCCAGCAGGCACGAAATATGGGGGATGAGAAACTGGCAGAGCTTTTAACCTCTATGATACGGAATATGCAAAACGATTGCCGAGTAAGAAAGGGCAAAAAGCCATTCAATTATGGTAATTGGTAATGGTTCGACAGGCTCACCATCCCGAGCCAAGTCGAGGGACTGGTAAATTACCAATCACCAATTACCAGTTACCAAAAGGTAAAGATGCTATGTACAAGATTTTTATGCTAATTGCTTTGCCGCTGCTGGCCATCGGATGGATAGCCTACGCGATATGGATGCACAAAATCCGTGAAGAAGAAAAGAAAGCCGGCAAACCTACATCGGCCCGCCTGAAGAAGACCAGAAGTGAAGTCGCTGATTGGGCAGAAAAAATGGCAAAGTTCGAGCCGCCCACGCGAAAGAAGACAGAGGACGGAAAACAGAAGACAGATGAGGGACGAGAAAAGAAGTGAGAACAGAATATGGCTACTAAATTTATGACGGAAGATTTTCTCCTGCAAACCAAAACTGCTAAGATTCTTTACCACAAACATGCAGAGAAAATGCCTATCTACGACTATCACTGCCACCTGCCGGCCGACCTGATTGCTGCCGACCATCGGTTTGATAACATCACTCAAGCCTGGCTTTACGGCGACCATTACAAATGGCGGGCGATGAGAACCAACGGCATAGCGGAAAAATACATCACAGGCAATGCAAGCGATTATGAAAAGTTTCAAAAATGGGCAGAAACTGTGCCTTATTGTCTTGGAAATCCACTCTATCACTGGACGCATCTGGAACTTAAGCGGTACTTCGGCATAACTGGTATGCTATTAAATCCAAGCACCTCAAAGCAAATCTACACCTCTGCCAGCAAGATGTTAGCAGCGCCGGAATTTAGCATCCGCAACCTCCTTGGCAAGATGAATGTCAAGCTAATCTGCACCACCGAAGATCCGCTCGATACTCTGGAGCATCATAAAAAAATCAGAGCCGATGGTTTCCAGATTAAGGTTCACGCAGCCTGGCGGCCGGATAGAGCTATGGCGGTTGAGGACGCCTCGGCACTAAAAGCATTTATTGATAAGCTTGAAGAAATCTGCGATATGGAAATAACCGACTTCCATTCGTATATTGAGGCCATTCGTCAACGCCACGATTACTTCCACCAAAATGGCTGCCGACTTTCGGACCATGGGATCGAAACTGCTTACGCCGAAGATTATACCGAAAGCCAGATCAAAAAAATCTTCGACAAGATACTATGCGGCAAAGAGCTGGATTTGTCCGAGCGTCTCAAATTCAAATCAGCAATGATGTTTGAATTTGCTCTGATGGATTATGAATCCGGCTGGGTTCAGCAGCTTCATATCGGAGCGCTGCGAAATAACAGCACGCGGATGTTCAAGGCCCTGGGGCCAGATATAGGATGCGATTCGATCGGCGATTTTAAGATAGCCAAACCATTGGCCAGATTCCTCGACCGCCTGGACTCTTATAATAAGCTGCCCAAAACTATTCTGTACAATCTCAACCCAAGGGACAATGCTCTATTTGCCACCATGATCGGCAATTTCCAGGGAGGCTGCGTGCCGGGTAAAATTCAATATGGCTCGGCGTGGTGGTTCCTCGACCAAAAGGACGGTATCCAAGAGCAAATTCGTGTGCTATCAAATATGGGCCTATTGAGCCGGTTCGTCGGCATGCTGACCGATTCGAGAAGCTTTCTGTCGTTTCCGAGGCATGAATATTTCCGCCGGGTGCTTTGTAATATACTCGGTAACGACGTCAAAGCCGGACTACTGCCCAACGATTTAGACCTGCTGGGGAAAATGGTCGAGGATATCTGCTTTAATAATGCCAAAAACTACTTTCCGATGGATACATAGCCGGTTTAGACCTTGATAAATGATTTTTTGCGATACATCCAATATAGAATCAGCCATATAATTGCAAATGCCGCCACGGCTTGTACAAAATCATTCCACGGTCCCAACCATTTGCCAAGGTTGCCCACAAAAATATCGCCGACTCGGCGAAAATCAAACACCCTCGTTACCATATACACTGCTATTGCGTTCATCCCAATTACCACAAACCCGAATGCCCATTTGCGCAAGCCGCATACGTCGATCGCCAGATAGAATATTGCCAAGAGCAGGTAGCACAGCCCTGTGGAAAAAAGCACAAACGAGCTCGTCCACAAATGCTTAATGATCGGAAACCAATTATGCCAGAGCAAGCCCAATGCTATAAAGCCAAGTCCTGCTGCTAAAAGAGCGGCGACTTTGATTGCTCCAGATCTTTTGGCGCGCAGCAAGTGTCCCGCCATTGCTCCCAACATCACCGTGCAGCCGAACGTCATACTGCTTAGAATCCACGTGTAGGTCGTTCCGTCCCGATATGGCCCCAGTATTATTTTATCCAGGTACATTGCCAGGTTTCCATCCGGCGTCAGTACGCCTGCACCATAACCTGGCACAGGCACCCAGGCCATTAACGCCCAAAATAATAAAAGCAGCCCTGCAGTTGTTATCATCTGCCATCTTAGGTTAAGATTCAACATCATTATCGAGGCAATCAGGTATCCGGCTGCTATAGCTTGAAGCGTATTGCTATAGATATGCAGCTTTGACAAATCGTACTCCAGCAGATGTCCCTGTGCTATCATCCCCAGAACAAACAGTATCAGCGTTCGTTTGACAACATGGAAATAAATGTGTTTCTTGCTGTCACCCCGTTCGAGCCGTTTGCTGAATGAAAAAGGCATTGCCACCCCCACGATAAAAAGAAATAGTGGCATAATTATGTCCCAGAAGCGAAACCCTTCCCAATCGACATGGGTAAGTTGTGGTAGCCAACCTTTCAAAAACTCGCTGTCTGTTGCCTTGCCCAGCTCGTCGAATATCTTTTGACCACCTATGATCCAGAACATATCGAATCCGCGTAGCGCATCAATCGACACTACGCGCCCCGAAGTTTTATTCTGCTCATAACTTGCTTGCACCATTTCTTTGTTCTCCCGCCCGCCCCGCATTGGTAATTGGTTAAATGGTAACTGGTAATTACCAATTACCAATCACCAATTACTAATCACCAATTACTAATCACCAATTACTAATCACCAACTACCAACTCCCTGAAAGAGTCATCTTCAAAGAGTTTTTTGGCAAGCACGGCATATCCCTCACTCAATGGGTGACTGGCATCGCGATACAACTCGCTTGGTAACGCCGCAGGCATATAATAGGGGATGTCATTCTGCCGAAGCCAGGTCTCAATTTGGCTTTTGGTCTTTCGATAAGTGTCGATGCTCTGACCTTGCAGCATATGCTCATTGAATGGGCCGACCAATACAAATACCCTGTTTCCTCTTGCCTTTAGAATCTGGACCGAACTTTGGAAAAATCTCCACTGCAATGACGTCTCAAGTGCAACCCATTGAAAATCTGCCGCCACAGCAGCAGCCGCGCCCTCCAGGCGCGGAATTTCGAATTTTGGAACGTCATAAGGGTGCTCTAATGTCCATGTGGATAAATCCATGCTATCAAAATAGGTCTTATCCAAATGAGATGGGAAGCTTGCGAAAGGAACGATTCGACCTATCACAGCAGAGAACCTCGTTGAATATGAAGCTTTATAACATGGAATGTTTGGAAAAAACTGTGGTGCCAGCTTAGGATGATCGAAATGGAACTCCTTTTCGCTCTGCAAATCATGCTTGCTGGAGCTTAACCATAAGGGATTAAAATGCAGGAAAACAATCTTGTCTGAGATGTCTTGCCCATAATACCTTAGTAAGCCTGCTAATGCTACCGGATGGATGCCATCCACACCCAAATTAGCAAACTGCGTCCGGCCTGCAATTTCATTGAGATAATGCGACAAGGTATTATCTTTGGGCACATAATGACCCCAAATAACAGAATCGCCAATGACGAGCGTTTTATTCCATGAGCAGGCCCATCGGCAGTAGCGTTTATACAGCCAGTAGTCGTTGCTTAACTGGTATGGTAAGCGATAGTCAGGCCCGGGCTCAAATTTCTCGGCTAATTCCCAAACCATAGGGCCGAACCAAAATAGAGCCGAGACTATAACTATAACAATGACCCATTCACGAGCCGATAGTCGAACATAGTTAGAGCTAAAAGGCACCATCATTAAAACTGTGAATAGATAAATGGCTGCTCGCTTGAAGGAGCAAAGATAGCCAGGTAAAAAATCATCAAAATAACGCTTCCTACACGCACAGGTCTGGCCTGAAGAACCCACTTGATTCTCGATTCGTAAGCAAGTTGATAAAGCCAAACAGAAAAAATCAACGCTAAGGCCAGTAATGGACAATAAGGATTGGCTAAACCGGATGTGAATATCCTGGCCACAATCGTCCATGCATTACTTATGCTTTCCGCTCGGAAGAAAATCCACGCAAAGGCCACGAAGACAAATACGAATAGCTGCTTTATCAATTTAGGCACTTTTTCTTTGTAGAATGTAGTCCTTTCTAATTCTCGTGTCAAGGATCGGCCGAGAGCGTGCACCACACCCCAGATGACGAATGTCCAGGCCGCCCCGTGCCACAAGCCCGAGATTACCATAGTCAGAAACATATTTCTGTAGGTGTTAAATATTCCTTTGCGGTTGCCTCCCAGAGGAATATAAACGTAATCTTTGAACCAGGAAGAAAGGCTGATGTGCCATCTTTGCCAGAAGTCAGCCAGGTCTGTTGCCAAATATGGATTATTAAAGTTCAGCATCAAGTGAAAGCCCATCATCCGCGCCAGGCCCCGCGCCATATCTGTATAGCCGCTAAAGTCAAAATAAATCTGCCAGGAAAATAGAAAAGTTGCCAAGACCAGCGCCGGTGACTGAAACTGCTCCGGAGCAGCATACACCTTATCGACATAAATAGCCAGATAGTCAGCCAACGCGACCTTCTTGAAGAGCCCTACGATAAATAAGGAAAGGCCGTCCGAAACGTCCTGCATGGAGATATTAGGCGTCTTTCGCAATTGAGGCAGTAAGTTCTTAGCTCTTTCGATTGGCCCAGCAACCAGCCGAGGAAAAAAGCAAATGTAGGTAGCGTGCCTTATGAAATTTTTTTCTCTTTCTATGTTACCGCGATAGTAATCGATGACGTAACTCATTGACTGGAACGTGTAGAATGATATGCCGACAGGCAGAAGGATGCTGGGCGCAGGGACGGCATAGGGGATACCTAACGATGCTAATAAAACATTCAGGTTGTCGGTGACGAAACCGCCGTATTTGAAAAATCCCAGCAATCCAAGATTATTTATAATACTTATGCAAAGCCATATTTTTCTATGCCTGCTTCTTTCCATTCTCATCACAACCATATAGTCGAGCAGGGTTGAGTATGCAATCAGAATCAGATAAAGGGGGTTGAAGCACGCATAGAAAAAATAGGAAGCAGCCAAAGAAAAGAGCAGTCCAAACCTTGTTCCTTTCAAAATGAGGTAGATGGGATATACAATCAGAAAAAATAATACGAACGGCCAGGTATGAAAGTACATTTTGCGTCCTTCTACCTCATTAAAACACGAATATGAGCTTCTACCGAAGCAGCCAATCCAGCCAGCTCATATCCTCCTTCGAGGACAGAGATGAGCCGACCTTCGCAGCATTTTTCTGCTATCTGCTTGACGAGCTGCGTTAGCTGGGCAAATCCTTCCGAGGTAACCTTCATGCCGCCAAGTAAATCATTCTCATGGGCATCAAATCCCGCAGAGATAAGCACAAAGGCTGGGCAAAAAGCAAGCGCAGCAGGCATAAGCTTCTCATTAAAGACTTCTAAGTAAGTGCTATCTCCGGAACCGGCTGGCAAAGGTACGTTAATGTTGTAATTCCAACCTTTCCCGCTTCCCTTTTCTGCCTCGCTTCCGGTGCCCGGGTAGAAGGGATACTGGTGGACGCTAAAATATAGCACGGTAGGATCATCATAAAACATCGCTTGAGTGGAGTTACCGTGGTGCACATCCCAATCAACAATAAGTATCTTTGACAGGTTATATTTCTTTTGAATGTACCGGGCACCAATAGCAACGTTGTTAAAAATGCAGAACCCCATCGCTTGGCCCTTCACTGCATGGTGGCCAGGAGGGCGAATCGCGCAAAAGGCGTTCGTGACCTTTTTCTCCATAACTGCATCGATGGCAGTGAGCACCCCTCCCGCAGCTAATAGCGCTACTTCATAAGACCTCGGTGATATGGGTGTATCCATTGAGTCCAGATATCTTGTTTCATTCTGACAGCTATTTTTAACTCGCTCTATATATTCAGGTGTATGAACTGTTGTAATCCATTCCACTGCGGCTGGCTTCGGCGAGAGTACGAGTAATTCACAGTACAATCCCTTCGCCTTCAACCTCTCAACTATGGCAACCAACCGCTGCGGTGTTTCTGGATGGCCAGGCGTTGTTTTGTGTTCTAAATATACATCATCATAAACAAATCCCATCTTAGATACCCGCTGAGCTGGATCATTCTTACCGGGGTTTGGCTGTGCTGTTGTATCGTTGGGGGCATATCTTACGCAGCGAAAACCTATAGTGTCACTTGCCAGACAAGTATCGTTAATGGAAGGGTCACTTGCCCGATAAGTTGACCGGCAGCTATCGGCTCTTGAATTCCATGCGCCACCGCGTATGACCCTTTCCTTTCCTTCAGCCGGCCCTTTTGGGTCTTTATCCGGACTTTGTTTGTAGTAACTTTCGCAGTAGAAATCGTTACACCACTCTGCGATATTTCCGTGCATGTCATAAAGTCCCCAGGGATTGGGTTTCTTTTGCCCAACAGGATGAGTCTTGCCGGTTGAGTTCTTAGTAAACCACGCGTAGCTTTTAAGCTTCTGCATATCATCACCGAAACTGAACTTTGAGTTAGTGCCAGCCCGACAAGCATATTCCCATTCCGCCTCTGTGGGAAGCCTGAAACCATTTGCACTAAAGTTACACTGCCAGGTTTCTTCATCGTAGCAAGGCTCCAGGCCCTCTGCAAGTGAGCGGTCGTTGCAGTAAAGCGCTGCATCAGTCCAATTTATCTGCTCTAAAGGATTCTTTGGATTCTTAAAATGAGATGGATCGGGCAGCTCATATTTGCGGAACTCTTCTTGCACTACTTCGTATCTATCCATCCAAAACGCGCTAATCCATATCTTATGCGCAGGCTTTTCGTCCGCTGCTCCATTATCGCTTCCCATCTGGAACCAACCTGCCGGGATTGCCACCATTTCTATGCCGGTCTTCGTTTTTATGATTTCTGGTTTGGGCATGCTTTCTTTGGCACGCCGGCAGCCGATAAGAAATTCAAAAATCAAAATGCAAAACGTAAATTTAAGGAACGTATTGTCGCAATTCCACAATTTTGTGCTCAAGATTTGTAGTAGCATAACCATCCTGGTTGTGGTTATAATTTCACAAGCTGGAAGCTTGTGCTACATTGGTTGTGATTATAATTTCACAAGCTGGAAGCTTGTGCCACGCTGGCACCCAATCGGGCTCCTTGTTGTGGTTGCCATCGGTGGTGATTTGGACCCATTGTCCTGCCAGATTACCCACGCAGATATTCCAGCCCGAAGCTTTGTTGCCCGGCTCTACCGGGTAACGACCTTCTCCACCTTCTTTGGGCCCTCGAGCGAAGGCAATGAACTTGCTATCCGGCGACCAATCTGCTTGTTGTTGGAAAATTTCCGGTCCTGACTTCGCAAAAAGTATCCGTCTATTTTTAACTTCGGGTTCAGATGCGGTTAAAACCAGATCACCAATCCACAGCACCTTCTCATCCGGACACCATACGACCTTGGTTCCATCAAGACTTACATCCGGCCTGCAGCCTGGGAGCTTCAAATCGAAGACCTTTGTTCCATGCGATTCAATGGCGAGATTTGTATGCTTATAGCCCATCGCGCCATGGACAGTGGCAACGAACCACTCGCCATCAGGAGTCCAGCAAATATTGTACAGGTGAAGAAGGGTCGTATTGGGGTGCTCTTTGTGTTCGCCGGTGGCGAGCTGGTAAATAAAGAGCCCTTTGGTTGCGTAATCGGTAGTGGTATAGCGGTCAAATTCTCCTTTTACATAGGCAATCGCGCTACCATCGGGACTCCAGCAGGGTTCCCGGGCATTTTCAGCAACCTTAATTCGCCCGGTGCCGTCACTATTGCTATAATAGACGTTCCGAACTTTCTTATTTTTTATTAGTTCATCAGCAACGAAACAGATTTTCGTCCCATCGGGCGAAGCGTGAGGATACATCTCATCCACATCGGCGGTATTGGTTAGATTAATGGCGTTGGAGCCGTCCGCATTTATTAAAAATAACTCCCAGTTTTCCTGGCCATCAGTTTTATGGTAGGTTTCGTACACAATCTTAAAGGGAACTTCTTGCAGCTTCAGTTCGCTCGGCGGTGAAGGACCTTCTGATAACTCTGTCTGAGCTTGTGCTCGGGCTCTATCAACAACTTCATTTACTACAAGCAGACCCAATACAAAAACAAAGACAGCATATTGCCTTATTGTCATACCTTCTCCTATGCTTAATGGCCCATCGATGGAATGGGCACCCAATCGGGTTCCTTGTTATGGTTTCCATCGGTGGTGATTTGGACCCAATTGCCTGTCAGGTCACCCACACAGATATTCCAGCCTTTTGCCTTGCCGCCCACTTGTTGTCCGCCGCTAAAAGGGCCGAAACTAAAAGCGATATATTTGCCATCTGGTGAGAGATCAACGTGATAAACCTTATCATTACGCTGGCATCTGACCATTTCGCGGATATTGAAGACCCGGGGCTGACCTTCCTTCAGGTCGATATCACCGATACATAGGTTCCAATCAGTCTCCCCCCATACCATCTTACTGCCATCGGGGCTGAAGTCGGGCCTACAACCCTTAACTCCCCATCGTCCTAAATCAAAGACTTTTGTTCCGTTATATTTGAAAGCTATAATGGTATCGCTGTAACCCATACCGCCTTCTACTGCAGCTACAAACCACTTACCACAGGGCGACCAGCAAATAGCATAAAGGTGATACAGCTCTTTATTTGGGTGAGGTCTATGTAGGCCGGTTTCCAGATCATAGATTACAAGTTCCGCAGTTGCGTACTCTCTGGTAGTGTAGCGCTCGAACTCTCCTTTTAGATAAGCGATGCTTTTGCTATCAAAACTCCAGCATGGCTCCCTGGCGTTTTGCGCAACTTTGATACGCTCAGTCCCATCGATACTTGTCTGACGACAGTCAAGATTCATATAATAGACACTTCGGACCTTTTTTCTTCCTGATCCCTCATCCATAACGAAGCATATCTTCGTACCATCCGGCGAGACGTGGGGATACATCTCGTCCAAATCAGGCGTATTGGTGAGATTAACCGGATTGGAACCATCTGCATTTACCATGTATAATTCCCAGTTTTCTTCGCCGTTGGTTTGGCGGAGGGTTTCGTATATGATCTTAAAAGGGATTTCTTCCAGCTTCAGCTCAACTCGCGGAGAAGGAGTTTTTCTCGGCCTCAGCCTATTTTGTAGGGTTCCTGCTCCGCGGCGGCCCGCTTGTGCTATGCAAATAGCACCATCAGCCGCAAACAGACTCAGTATGAGGCAGGAAAAAATGCCTATACCTATCTTAGATAGTCCTGTTTTCACGCTGTACAATTTTTTCCACATACTGTTTAGGGAAGCGAAAATCAAATATCAAAATGCAAATATTAAAATTAAGGAATTCGTTGCCGCTATGCGGCAACTCCACAATTTTGATTTTTGATATCTAATTTTTGCATTTGTTTAGCAAGTGCGTTTGTTTGACGAAATCCGAACCTTTTTTGAACGGAACTGACGGCGCGCTTCGCGCGCCAAACTGAACGCTCGGGCGGGGCGGGAAGGAAAGGGGGTTGGTGGGAAAGGAATTCCCGCCCCGCCCTCGCTTTCGCCGCCGCCGAATTTCGTGCCAACGAAGTTGCCGCGCCGCCTAAAATTTCAATTCGTAATCAATGTACTTCTTAATAATTTTTACTACTCTTGATTTTTATTTTTTACTCCGCTTATTACTATTCCTGCAAAAAATAATCCCAACAATAATAATTCGCCTTCAGATTTTCTCAAAAACTTCGCCCAGTCGGGTATATCAACATTTCGCAAGTCCTCTTCGTATTTTTCTCTACACGGCCCCCTATCCTCGTATTGGCATACTATTTCTCCTGTGGGATAACTTGGTCCGTGAGGTAAATAATAATTTACATACACCGTGAGCCCAAATAAAACTATAAAAATAGTCCATATTGCTACCGCAAAAATTTTTCTAAGTTTTACACCCAAAGAGTCCGATAAGAAAAATTTAATCATTAGTACATAGGCAAGAACAATAGAAAAAAATAATTCCTTATGGTAAATACTAAGTGCTACCAAACTAATAGCCAACAAAATCAACTGCCATTTTTGCTTTATCCAAGTAATCATTCTTTTTTTTCAAAATTTATTTGTACTTTAATTTCGCCTTGATATACAAACTGACCAAATAATTTTTGAGGCTCCGGCCTTGCCATATACATATCGTTATTTTTGGAGTAATAAGCGTCCAATGTCCCGCGAGGTGTAATCGCGTAATGTAAAACGTGGTGAGGACTACCGGATAATCCTTTTGGCCCTAAATGTTTTGGCGAGTAAACTACAAGCAGTTCTTCGTCTTTAACCATAGACGCCAATTTTGGTTCATCAAATACGCTCGCTGCAAGGAGAAAATCATCGCGATGAATAATAGGTAATTTTACGCGATTATTCAAAATTGGCGACTCTGCGAGCAAATACCCGTATGGTTGGAATCGGCTCTTGGCTTTTACCTGATTATTTTCATCAATAGTTGTTTCGTTTCTGTCAAAATCCAAAACTCGGAATGTATGATTTACAATATCAGCCCATAAAATTTCCTTGCCAATTTCTGGAACAATGCTTTTTGGATCAACGCCTGTAGCTTCTTTGTATTTTGCCTTAGCACGTTCTTGCGCTGAAACAAGCATTTCCTCAACAGCTTTCTCATTGCCTTTCTGTTTTTCCTTTAGCATTGCAGAAAATTCATCATCGGTAAGTCCAAAATCTTTTTGAAGTTTCTTGGCGAGACCTTCATGTTTCCCCATCGCCCAAAGTAGTGATATCACCCAAATAAACAAAATGAAGGTAATTATTTTGATTGGAGCCGAAACATATACAAGAGAAACCAAAGACAAGACAAGAAATAAAATGGCGGTGACTTTTTGGGGGTTCCATAATCGGACTACTGCCATAATTGTGAATATCAGCGTTGCCAATGCCGACACCACAATTAAAGCTGTTGGAGCCGTATAATTTCCGGGAAGGTCTTCAGCCGAAGACGCAACCGCCTGATCCGCCTGTGGCGGACTGTCTGGTTTAGCGGTTGCGAAGCTCGTACAAATAGCCTCATTAACTGCAGCCAGACTCAGTATAAAGGATAAATGTACGCCCATACCTATCCACGAGCTGCGCAACCGATAAACGCAACCGTTCCGGCAATCGGTTGCGGTTGCGCGACTGGTGCGGGTTCCTGTTATATTACCTGTTCCTATGCACATAGCTACAATCCAGATTATCCTCGATGCTCGATTCTCTACGGATATCCAATTCGTGCCCCGGGTCCTGTATATTTTGGATTAAATCATAAATATTGTCAACAATCATTAACTCGCTGTTTTCCATCGACCAATCAACCACTTTTACAGGTTTTTTCTTGATTCTTTTCCGCTGTGAAGATAATAATTAGCAACCAAGGTTATGTTTCAAAGTGTATGTTTGGCGGCCTGGTTACAGAGTGTGTTGCTGTCATTAAAATGGGAGAAGAACGCTATGTTACAAGGTGATGAATAAGGTGTTGGAACCTGAAGGTTTTTTGCGTTTTCTGTGAGAAAGATGGAGCTTTACCCTATCACTTACTCGGTGTTTTGTTGACTAATCAGAATATTTATGGATGGTTTTATCTGGGGAAATTAAATGGCCGGAAAACCAAAAAACAATAGCGATTTCTATCGTCACCTATTTACTGCAATATACGCCAATATATTTACTGCCGCTCTCCTATCGGGCATATACTTTTTCGAGAAACCACTATCGAAAGCCGTTGCCTGTGTGGGCCTGGTGATAATATGGGGGGGACTGCCGCGACTTGCCAAACAGTTCACCAAACGCCAATGGCCGCTGCTAAAAACCATCGGTTATCATTTCGCACTTACATGGCCGCTTTTTTGGGCCCTTGATGAGCGTAGACGCAGACAAGATGCAGAATCAAAATTAGCAGAACTAAAAACAATAATAGAAAATGTGCCGCGTGCAAAAATTATCGAACAAATCATCAACCCTGCAACCAGAAAAGCCGGCCTTGAAGCACTCCTTAGCCAAATGGATAATATGTCCGATCGCGACCTCACTCTAATCATAGGGAGCATCCGATACCATGCTGGGGGCATCTTAGAATTAGCAGAAAATGGTGAAAACTATAATCTTTTCAGAGAGCTAATAGGAAAACTATCCTCATACGACATTGACGGTCACACGCAAACCTTCGAAAGTCTTTTGTGGGTGTTGTCTGACATATACAATATGGAACCCTCCAGTGACTTCCGCAGGCAAATTCAAAAGGATATGATAGGACCATTGAAAAATGTTCTTTGCCGGGCAGATGAGGCTCACCTAAATGCGATAAAGGGCGTGATTGAGAAGATTATGCTTGATAGCAGAGATTACCACGATTTAGCCCGGCCTATCTTGGAAACACTCTTGACTTTGGACCCGAAGGCACAGCAACCTTCCTGGCGGGTTGTATTTGGGGAATGTAAGAATCGGGCATTGCGCTTCCCTGAGAGTTTCGGTTTTGATTTTATACATATACTCAGTGAATTGAAACGCAAGGTATTCTGGCTGGATTTCCACACCTTACGTGACATCTGGATACAGCCGCCGACCCCAGGCAGAAAAGGATTGATTGCTTCAAACCGAGCCAAATTCGAAGACCTCTGCTCGAAAGTATTTGCAGCCCTTGAAGACCCACAATATAGTGGAAATCGGCACGGCCGAGTGTTCAGGCGGGTGAAGGGTAATAACAGCAAGGTAAAAGTTGAATGTGTCACTCCTGATGGAAAAACATGCGATTGTGAAGGTGAGAGTCTCAGTTACCGGGGCATTTACAGCAGGAAATGCCAAAGACAAGTGGCGGAGCGACTCCAGGCAAAAATAACGCCTATCTTGGAGCAAAATCGCCAGTTCAATCTCAGTGCTTCGGTTGCTAAAGTGCATACAGATCAAGGGGGAAACCCAGTGCCAGGTCGTGGGATATTTTTTGAAGACGCTGAGGAAGCTGAAGCTGAATCACTTTATGAGTATATCTCACAGCACTGATGACCTAATGAGTCATTGAATTCAATATGGATGGCGATTGGTTTCGGTCTCAGTATTGGCTTCATCCTGAATATAGTCTTTTACTTTGTAGCGACTGGCGACGGGGATAAATAAAACTGCTGTTACCAACATAACACCGACAAAGAACCAGTAATAACTGGCTCCAGTGAGGTTGAGCCGTCCTTTACCGATGAGCCAGTTGACCAGGGCGCTGAACGCATTACCCAGTGATATCGACAAAAGAAAAACTCCCTGAATGAAAGATTTCATCCTCTTCGGTGCTTGAGTATATGAGAACTCCAGGCAGGTGATCGAAACCATTATCTCGGCAGCAGTGAGAATTATATAGGCGACGAACTGCCAGCCTACACTTGGCTTTATGCCGATTGCTATTTTCGTTTCAATCCAGACCGGTACCAAGAAAGATAAAGCGACAACAAACAGTCCGATTCCGATCTTGCGGAGTGCCGTCAAAGGAAAGACTCTGTTAATCACCGGGTAGATTATATAGGAAAATAGAGGGATCATGACACAAATTAGAAACGGGTTTATGGCCTGTGGTTGAGCAGGCTTCCACGTGAATCCCAGCCATCGCAAATTCATACGCGTAGCCTGCAAGATCCATGCAGCCTCCGATTGGTAAAAGAGCGACCAAAAGGGTGCTATAAAAACATAAATGATACACAGTTTGCCTAAAGCCTTCAGGCCTTCTCCGCTTAAGGTTTCTTTTACGAATCCTATGCCGCCGGCAGGTATATGCACGAATTTATTTCGTCCAAGCCAATAAGCGGCGACAGCCACAATCATAAGCGCCGCAGGAACGCCAAATCCCACGAAAGGCCCGTACCAATCCAACAGCAACGGGCACAGAAACATGGAAATGCCGGCCCCAAGGTTAATCGAAAAGTAGAACCAGTGATAGACCTTTGTCAGAAGATGCTCGTTGGTTTTGCCGAACTGGTCACCCACATTCGCCGAGACACAGGGTTTGATTATTCCTGCGCCTATGGCCATAAGGACCAGCCCCACGGCAAGTCCAAGCAGCGTGTGGTCCAGAGTGATGGCCATAAAACCCACGCAATAAACTAATGAAAAGTAAATCACGGTTCTGTATTTTGCCAGCCAGATGTCGCAGATTAGCGCGCCTATGAATGGCAAAAAATACACCGCAGAGGTGAATAGATGGAACCAGGTTTTGGCTTGCTCCTCTCCCATGACGTCAAGCGTACCATCACGGCCCATCAGGTATTGGGTCATAAAAATAACCAAAATGGAACTCATGCCGTAGAAGGCGAAGCGCTCGGCTGCTTCATTGGCCAGAATGTAGGGAATCCCCGCGGGCATTTTCTTTGATGGAATCGGTGCGGTTAGATATTTTGTTTTAGCCATAATTGGTAATGTTACCCATGTTTGTGATAAACGTCAAAGAAGTTTTCCATGTTTAGCCGTCGCCGGAACGGCGGCGGTTAGATGTTTATAAAGGGTGCAAAATCTGCTTGATTTCAATATTAAGAGGCGTTAGTATCTGCCGCACAAAGCAATATATAAAGGAGTACGAGGCCATGAAAGTTCTATTAACGTTGGCTATGGAATTGGCAGTAAGCATTACTCTTTTCGGATGCGCAGCTAATGTAAAGGAAAAACAGTTGGAAAAGTTCATTACAGTACGTGTGGAGAAAATCAAACCTTTAGAGAAACAAACGAACCTGGCCTACTGGGACGCAGCTACCAGCGGCAAACCTGAGGATTACGACAAATATAGCAAGCTGCAGCTTTCGCTTCGTCAGCTTTATAGCGATCCTTGTGATTTTGCCTTCTTAAAGAAAACAAAAGAAGAAGGGCAGGTAAAATCAGCTAAGCTGGCCCGGCAGTTGGATATTCTATATAATTTATATCTACAAAATCAGATAGAGCCGCAGCTTCTAAAACAGATTGTCGATCTGGGTGCGGAAATCGAAAGAAAGTTCAGCACCCACCGCGGCTCAATCGAAGGCCAAAAGGTCACCGATAATCAGATCAAGGAGATTCTAAAAACCGAGCTCGACTCAGCTAAGAGAAAGCAAGCCTGGCTGGCCAGTAAGCAAGTCGGAGGCGTAGTTGCAGACGACCTCACTCGGCTGGTCAAGCTGCGAAACCAAGCGGCAAGAAAGCTCGGCTCCGATAATTTCCATACTCTTTCTCTGACAACCGCAGAGCAAGATGTTAAAGAGCTGGATAAAATCTTCAATGAGCTTTATGAATTGACAAATAAGCCTTATGCAAAGCTAAAGGCTGATTTGGACCGCATCTTAGCGTCAAAGTACGGCGTTAGAGCTGCCGAGCTTATGCCCTGGCACTATCACGACCCGTTCTTTCAGGAAACACCGCTTGTTTATCAGCTGGATTTGGATGCCTATTATAAAGATAAGGACGTCAAAGAGATCTCGGGGAGATTTTATACAGGCATTGGTCTGCCTGCAGAATCGATACTTGCCAACAGCGACCTATATGAGCGCCAAGGCAAAAACCCACACGGTTTCAGCACGGATATCGATCGCCAGGGTGACGTGCGAATCCTTTGCAACATCAAGAATAACGAATACTGGATGGAAACGATGCTGCACGAGCTGGGCCACGCTCTGTATGATAAACACCATGGCACAGATGTGCCATACATACTTAGACAACCAGCTCACATTTTTACGACAGAAGCCATTGCGATGTTCTTCGGCAGACTCAGCAGAGACCCCGTCTGGATGCAGCAGATGTTGAACCTGACCGACCGGCAGCAAAGGGATATCGAGAAAGCCGCTGATAAATATGCTCAGCTTAAGCAGTTGATTTTTGTCCGCTGGGCTATGGTGATGTATGATTTTGAAAAGCAGCTTTATGCAAATCCCGACCAGGACCTAAATAAACTGTGGTGGGACATGGTCGAGAAGTATCAGTTTGTCAAAAGGCCGGTTGACAGAGACGAGCCGGACTGGGCCGCCAAAATTCATTTCTCTATGTCGCCCTGCTATTACCACAACTATGTGCTCGGCGAATTGTTAGCCTCCCAATTGCATCATCACCTGGTTTATAAAATCCTAAAGCTCGAATCAGATAAAAATGTTAGCTACGTCGGCCAAAGAAAAGTGGGAGAATTTCTCAAAAAGAATGTTTTTGAGCCGGCAGATTTATATCGTTGGAACGTGATGATTGAGCGTGCAACCGGCGAGCCTCTGACGCCGAAATATTTCGTGCAGCAATTTGTAAAATAAATTGTAACTGGAAACTGGTAACTGGTAATTACCAATTACAAATTACCAATTACCAATCTCCAATTACCAATCACAGGTGCATAATGGATTTACAGGAACAATCGTTGCCAGAGGTTACAATTAAGGCGTTTGTTTTAGGGATGGTGCTTTCGATGATTTTGGGGGCGGCTAACGCCTATCTGGGCCTGTTCGCGGGAATGACGGTCTCGGCTTCGATACCTGCATCGGTCGTCTCGATGGGTGTGCTGAGACTGTTCCGCAAAAGCAACATCCTTGAAAATAACAACGCTCAAACCGCAGCATCATCAGGCGAAGCGATAGCCGCAGGGGCAATATTTACACTGCCGGCGATGATTATATTAGGCGCATGGCAGGGCTTCAGCTACGGCTGGGTTACAATCATCGCTGTCTTCGGCGGAGCGCTTGGTGTGCTCTTTACGATACCGCTTCGGCGCTCGCTCATCGTTGAAAAAAAGCTCAGCTACCCCGAAGGCATCGCAACAGCCGAGGTCCTAAAGACCGGCCAAAGAGGTGGTCGCGGCATCTGGTGCATTGCAAACGCAGCTATCGCCGCAGGTCTTTTCAAGGCCGGCGCAGGTGCAGTGGGCCTCTGGCCTGAAACTGTCGAAGGAGCAAAAGCAATCGGCGGAAGCCTGCTTTACTTCGGCTCCAACTTAAGCCCCGCATTGCTTTCGGTGGGATATATAGTCGGGCTGAATATCGCCGTATTGATTTTCCTCGGCGGTGCGTTCAATTGGTTCGCTGCAATACCTATTTGCGCTGCCCTGCAGAGACAACCGGCAGGTATTGAATCCTCGATAGATTGGGCTTATCAAATATGGCGCTCGCATACACGGTATATCGGTGTAGGTGGAATGCTCGTCGGCGGATTATGGACAATCTTTAATATTCGAGCGTCCTTATTAAGCGGCATAACAAGCGGACTAAAGGCGTACCAGAGTCTGACGACAATTGCCAGAACGGAAAAAGACATTCCAATGAAGTGGGTTTTGGCTTCGATCGCCGCTTCAGTTGTGCCTTTATTCCTGCTGTATCAAGTATTCGTTAAGGACGTGCACATATCAGCTGCAATGGCGGCAATAATGATATTAACTGGCTTTATATTTTCTGCAGTGGCCGGTTATATGGCAGGCCTTGTCGGCTCATCCAACAATCCCATATCCGGTGTAACAATAGCTACGGTTCTGACTTCATCGCTGCTTTTAGTTTTATTGATGGGTAAGGGTGCGCCAAACGGGCCGGCAGCGGCCATAATAGTCGGCAGTGTGATATGCTGTGCCGCTGCCATAGCTGGCGACAATATGCAGGACCTCAAGACCGGCTACATCGTCGGAGCAACGCCCTGGAAGCAGCAGTTGGTGAACCTCGCCGGCACGATAGCCGGTGCACTTGTGCTGGCGCCGGTAATGACGCTACTGCAGAAGGCTTACGGATTTGCCGGCCAACCAGACGCTGGGCCGAAGGCTCTGTCAGCTCCGCAGGCCAATCTTATGGCCTCAGTAGCACAGGGTGTTTTCAGAGGTCAATTGCCGTGGAATTTCATCTATATCGGAATGGCTGTGGCAGTTGGCATTATAGCTCTTGATTTGCATCTACAGAAGAAAGGTAGTGCTTTTCGCACGCCCATTCTCGCTGTGGCTATCGGCTTTTATCTGCCGCTGGAATTGTCGGTGCCGATATTTGCTGGCGGGCTTATCGCGTCGTGCGTCGCGCGTCGCGCGGGTCATGGGTCACGGGTCACGAGTGATGAGTCACAGCACGGCATATTGTTCGCATCAGGTCTTATCACGGGCGAAGCACTAATGGGCATCCTTCTGGCGATACCAATTATATTACTAAAGCAGATAGACATATCGCTGCCGTTGTGGGAAATGCCGATGGGTTCCTTTGTGGGTGTCGCTTTATTGTTGGGCGTAGCGTATTGGCTGTACAGGACGGCACGTGGAAGCGGCACGCAGGCTAAAGACTGAGGTTTTAGCCCACCCTCTGCTTTAGTTGCTTAAGCCTCAAACTTATCCTGAGCGAAGCCTGCGGTGAGCGCAGTCGAACCGTCGAAGGATTGGCTTTGTTTGGCTTTGTTTTGCATAAAATACTCTCGCGGCGAGCCGAAATCCACCCCAGTATTTGGAATCTTGTATTTTGTATCTTGTATTTAGCATGTAAAATTCACCCTTTTTCATTACCCGCCTAAGTTTC
>Ga0315314_1000414_pt1 | contig 49140 bp, 38 predicted proteins | sample TDP9_MG_FD_203631 | JGI IMG/M metagenome (GOLD analysis project Ga0315314, IMG submission 203631) | Freshwater sediment microbial communities from Lake Towuti, South Sulawesi, Indonesia - TDP9 | ecosystem: Environmental > Aquatic > Freshwater > Lake > Sediment | place: Indonesia: South Sulawesi... | reverse complement strand
AGTGGTGAAACTCGCCCAGAGGGTCAGAACAGCTGACCAGATATTGCAGTTCACTCTATCAGACATGAAGGGCCTCAAAACTCTATACCAGATGGAGATAACCTAAAATTTGCCAAAGTTTAGTAATTAACTAAAAGGTATTTATGAATTCCCATGGATACGCTTCGGCGATATCGGCAGATATCCAAACTAGACTTCCAAGATATTCCCATTTCTTTTTTTATTAAAATGTGCTTTTTAGGTAGAAGTTTATGGAGTGTTTATTCGAGTTGTCTTTAAAATCTGATTTCTTCAGCCTTAGCTATTAGATTAGGCAATATTATGTTTTGGTAAACTTTGGCGTATCCTTCTTCTTCGCTAACCACAGCAACTGGGATTTCGGCTGTTATTGAAGGTGCTAGTAGTATCTCTTTCTGGTCTCTTATACAGCCGTATAGGTCTCCCTCAGTCCTTTTCCATATTCTGATTTTCTTTTTTGAGAGTTCTGTTATATTCTTTTTTTGTTTATCGGAAAAATCTGTTATCAGATGTATCCTTACTGATTCTTCTTTCGCGGTTATCTCTTTGATGGGAATGTCTTGAATGTTTGGGACTATTATGGTTATTGTTCTGGAGGCTCTTCTAATCATATCTATTATGTGTGTTATTATTGATTCCTTGGTTACTAGGTGCCATGTTTTTTGGACTTCTTTTAACTTTGGTTTTTCCAGTTCCTCCCCAGCCGCGGTTAGGAGTTCAGCTGTTTTGCTTGAATCCTTTTCGGTTTCTTCAAATAGCTTTGTAACAATCGAAGATGTTTCGTTGACATATGTTGCAATATTGTTTTCTGTATTTTCGAGATTTGAGTTAAGATTTTCCTGTATTTTTTCCGTTGTTTCTTTAACGTCTTTTTCATGTTCGATTAGATTTTCACCAAGATTGTTTTGAATCTTGCCCATTGTTTCTTTAAGTGTTTGAGAATAGGTAGTTATTGCTTCTACTATTTTTTCTTTGGCTTCGCTAATTGTTTTGTTGTAATCTTCTAAATGGCTTTTAATTAGTTGGGACGATTCTTCTTTAGAGTTTAAAATTGTATTTTGTAGTTCATCCGTGTAATTGTTTAGGGACTCAACCAAAGAAGATTTAAGAGATTCTGCTTGTTCTTCATTTTCTCTGATATAGTTTTTGATGGTGTCCGTTAATGAAGCCCTAGCGACCTTTAATGTTTCTTCTATGCTCTGAGAATTATTGTTAATCGCGTTTTCTGTTTCTTCCTTCGTTAAATTTATTATAGAGTTGTTTTCTGCTATTACCTTTTGAATTGTTTCTTCTGCTTCTAGTTTAGCAGTTTCGGTGCCACTCACTAGTTTTTCCTGTTGTTTTTTCATTAGAACTGCAATTTCTTCATTTAGAATTCCCATTTTGCCTCTGTAACTCTCAAGCTCTGATTGCATATTTTCTAATATGTTTTGGGCATCGCGCTCTTTTGCTTCTCTAATTGTTTTTATTAATTCTGAAACATTTTCAAGCAATGATTCACGACTCTTATATACCGTTTCTTTAGTATTGGTAATATGATCGTTCAATGTGCTATTCGCTTCTCCGAAGAGAGTTGAACCTACGCTTTCTAGTGCTTGTTTCTCTCCATCAATTTTTTCATGTATATCTCCAGCTAGCTTTTCATTTTCTACTTTCCTTTCTTCTAATTTCTTATTTATTATAGAAGAAAAGTTATTTTTCAGTTGGTTAATTTCCTCTTCTAAATATTCCAAGTTACTCTTAATATTATGTTCAGCAACATTTTTTAAATCGTTTATAGATTTCTGGTTCTCATCAAGTATGGAATTTATCTGGCTTGCCAATTCACTCTCGGTTTTGTCCTCGGTTTTTTTGATTAATTCAAACTTCTCATTTAAGGAACTATCAATAGCATTTTGTAGATTGGTAATACTTTCTTGAAATTCGTTTATACCACTATTAATTATGGTTTCTGTTACCTGTTTTAAGTCTGTGATTTTTGTGTCGAACTCATCGATATGCTGTTTTAAGCTTTCCGTTATCCTAGCATCCAGCTCATGTGCTAGTTGATTGTTCTCTTTCGACTGTTCGTTTAGCATTTTTTCTGCGTCTTCCACTAGTCTTGCCAAGCTCTGGCCTATCGAAATTATTTTCTCATCGATAGTGCTATGAAAGCTTTCCTTTATTTTTTGCACTTCGGTTAAAAATTCAGAGAACCGTTGATCTAACGTACTCTTAATACTTAAACTGAGGTCACCAGCATCTTTTTTGAATGATTCTACATGGCTATTGATTACTTCCGAGAAGCCCTTTATTTTTTGCACTTCGGTTTCACCAATTAAGTTGCCGAATTTTGCGATTATGTAATCGATGATACTCGTGATTTTTTTCTGCGAGAGTTCAAAACTGATGGACTCACCTTCAAGTTTACTACTTATAACCTCTGAGGTCTGCCTCTTTATCTCCTTAGCATAATCCCCTATACTAACAGCTCTCTTATTTAGGGTGTCTAAGTCTTTTTTTAACCGTTCTGCCTCTCTTTTAATTTCTTCCAAGTTTAAATTTACGGTTTCAGAAAATTTTTCTCTTACATTCTTAGCAGTGTTTTCAAAAACCTTTATTTTCGAATCAATATTTTGAAGCATGTCTCTTGAAACTGTTTGCGCAGAGTTTAGTAGACTCGATTTGGAATTGTCTAATGATGCGAAAAGGATATTTTGCATATTTTTTAGGTTGTCATTATATATTCCGAATTCTGACCGAAGATTCTCTTTAGCATTATTTTGGATATTTGCTAACGTTGAATTTATTTCCTGAACGTTTTCTTGGAATGATTCTCTTATTTTACCTTTTAGGTTTTCAGTAGTTTTGGTATTTATACTGAGTTGTTGATTAATAGTATCTGTGTAATATTTTTGTAGTTTGTTGCTAGTATCAACCAAATTTTTATTTCCAGCGTCTACTGTCTTCACAAATTCCTTTTGAAATGCCATGTATTCCCCGCTAAGCGATTTCATATGTGAGTCTAAGTAGCCATCAATGGATGCCTTAACTTCTTCAATTATTGAAGATAAACTATTATATTCCGTGTTAATTAGTTCGGTTAATTTTTCAGAAATCGTTCCGATTTCTTTTTCATGGTTTTTATATAATCTGTTCAGGGCTTTGCTGGTCAAGTAATAAAAATGTGAGAGTGTTTTTGCATTCTCTATTGAGTTTATCAAAATAGTTTGTTCAATACTATAATGGATTAGGCCTAGATTTTCTTCTCTACTCTTGACTTGGTCCTGAAAAGTCCTATCTACAGAGGACAAAAGTTCCTTCATGTTGGTAGCAAAATCATTTTGACGATTATATAAAATAGAAATTGCTTTGTTTTTTGCTTCATTTGCTAGCTCATCAAATTTTAATAAACTCTTTTCGAGTAAATCAATATTTTTAGCCTCTAGTTGATTCAGGCTTTCCAAAAGTGTTTGGGAGTTTTCTGATAACGTTTTCTGAATATTTTCGTTTAGGCCCTGAATACTATCAGCATAATACTTAAAGTTGCCATCAATTCTCTCCGTAAGATCTTTTTCTCTTACCCCTTTCTCCTTTTCGCTTTTCTCAACTTGCATATCTAAGATATTGTGTAAACCATTCTCATATTCATGAATTCTAGTATTGTAGAGTTCAGATTGGCTTTCAATAGCATCAGAGATTTCTTTTACTCTTTTTTCCGCTTCTTTTTCTAAGGTTTCAGAAGTTTGCAGAGAAAATTTTTCAAGATTTTTAGCTGCCGCTGTGTTTTCATTGCTAATTTTAGCAAATTCTTCTTCGATTATATTTTCCACATCACTTTTCCAAGCAGTTACCGAGTTCTCTAATTCTGTCAAAGTTTCCTTAAACTTTTGATCTATATTTTTTCTAAGGCTTTCAGCTTCTTTTCTAAATTTTTCTAGTGTTTCCCCGAGTTTCTTAAATGGTGGTGCTATAGAATATCTTGCTACTATTCCAGGCATTTTTCTTACAATTTGCTGCTTTTCCAGTTTTTCAAGCAAAGATTCTACTTTGCCAATAGGAAATTCAATATATACACTTATTTCTCCGGGGGTAAGAGTCCCATTCAGTAAAATAGCTTCGTATAATTTGGCTTCCTCACTACTCAAACCTATATTTTCCATAATTGTTTTGTTAACCGATGCCGCCAACTCCAACACCTCTACACTAAAAATGTTTCATTAAATTGAATGAGCATTTCAGTACATGATGCATGATAAAAAAGGGTGAATTCATAAAGAGGATTGTTTCATGCTTGCGATAACTGGTTTATTTCTTTTATGAGATTATTAATTTGATTGAATGTACTCATTATTTTTTTAAATGTTAAAATATTTTTTTGTTGAACTATTGGAGGTTTAATTTCAATAGTCAAGTTGACTTTATTATCTGAAAAGTAACTTGAGACATAATCCGTGGAGCTCAACTTTTTTTCATAGTCTTCCAATATCTTATTAATCTCTTCTGCATCTTGTTTTTGAGAATTTTCTATTGGAATAAATATGTTCAGGTATAAAAGTCCCTCAAACTCTTCTCTCAGTTCTAAATCTAGTTTATACCTTTCTCTATAAATATCTATCAAACCACGTAGGATCTCCTTTGATTTTATAATCGTATCCTGAGGATTGATAATAACGATTTCATTAGAAAGATCAAAGTAGTAGAGTCCATCACCCACTAAGGCCAAAATATAATCCTTGCCCACAGATGTTAAAACCTCGGGGGTGGCTCTCTTAAGCTCATTGAACAGCTCTTTTGAGAGTTTTTCAATGTTTCTAGTACGCAGTGAACCCATTAACTTCTCCCCCCCACCTCCAGAGAGAATGTTCAGAAATTCCCTTATAGGTAAGATGGTGTCAAAGATTTTTGTTTTAGCGCTACCTTCTAAAAATGTATTAACATTATTAATTTGTTGTTCGTAGCAAAAACTTGGCAGATCCTTAACATCAACTCCAAATTTAATTAGGAGGTTTAAAAATATGCGGTTTGGACACGCGGGGCGAAGCGCACACATCATCCTATTACTCATACAACGTTCACAAACTTCTTCCATAGATTCCAAAAAGACGTTCGTTAATAAATCAGCATTTCCCTCAGTCTGATCCTCAGTTAAAGATTTAACAAGTTTATCTTTATACTTCTTGAATTTGCCTTGCAAGGTGGTTCTAACTCTCCTTAATAATATAGTCTCATTGAATTTAACATAGTTAAAATGTAAAACATTTCAAATGAGGTGATAAATAGTCTTTTAAATGACAAAAGTTTTTATTTAGGTTTTTTTAGGCATTCGCCATTGGCACAAATAAATTCACATCTATAAAGTATTTTTGAGTGTTTTTAAACAATAATCAAGTATTAAAAAGGGGAATAACCATTAAAATTTTTTGTACGATTACCTTTTTGTACATTTTTGGAGGCATCTTCATCTGTCAATAATGGTTCTTTGTATAGGTCTTCAAAAATATTGTTTTCAACTTGCAGTTTGAGAAAATTGTTTAAGGGTTCTGAGTTAAGTAGTCTTTGGTGGATATATGTAACTATTGGGTTTTACCATTCTCGTCCTTCTCGCGAGATCATTGAAGGGTCGTCGTAGAATTCCGGGCCGGGGCAGGTCGAACCCACCTCATGCATCATCTCTCAGACCCTTTCGAGTCTGTGGTCACCTGTATGGGGAAAGTCCCTCCATCTTTAGCTCTCTGTACACTCATCCTTTTATCTTCTCTTGCTGCTCCGTTCGGAGCCTTATTTTTGCGTCCTCCACTTCTGGAGCACCGCTCATATTATAGCACCACATGATTATTTAAGGTCTCCAATGAGAGACAGTCTAACGAGGCTTCTTTAATCTAAAAACTAGGCTCAGCAATTTATCATCAGGTAATTGAAAGTTTTGAAGATGTAGAAAAAGGTTATCAAAATTGATAAAATTGTTGGGAAGGTTTATTTGTACGCGTATATTAAACTGATTTCCTTCTTTTCTTTTGGACCGATAGTTATTAGCCATACGAAGTTGTCTTCAATGTCTTTTTTGGGGTTGTGTGTAGCGTTTATTATTTCTGGAGGTGCATTTTCTGGGGCTTTGTCATTTATCCATAGGATTATTGGTTCGTTTCTTCGGTTTTCTACTTTGAATTTGGTAAGGTATTTTCTGGAGAAATCTTCATTTTGCTCTTCGTTTTTGAGAAGTTTTTCTTGTTCTTTTCCTACATTCACCTCAGAGGTGTACCCAATCTTGATTCTTGCTTCCTCATTTGTTGGGGTATATTCAATTTTTCCTTCGCTCGTGAATTGCGCTTTTTCCCAGTAAACCACAGAGCCAGGAGCCCAGGCTAATTCTTGGTTGTTCGTGATTTTCAGAAAAAGAATTGGCTTTGATTCTGATGTGTTCCAAAGATATTCCCGATTTCCCTCTATTGTTCCTTGTATTATAGGAATTAAAACAGAGGACATTTTGGGGATAGTTAACGTTTCGGAAATATGGTATTTATATGAAACTAATTGTTTTATCGGTGTAGTTTCAGGGTTATTCACTTCCTTATTGTTCGTCTTAGGGGTATAAATCTGAATCTTTGATTCGGGAGCAGTTCCTACTTCCAAATCTACTGAAACATCTTTCCAATCTTCCGCGGTTGGATTTCTAACGAGACCCCAGCCATAAAGTATGAATTTTCCATTTAGTTCATGGATATGGTATATCATGTCCCATTTTTCCAGTTTCTGTAAATATCGGATAATCATCTCATGGGTTTCTTTTCCGTCTTTACCGGGGTCTAACTCCCATCCTATAGTTGCCTTCGCTTCTCCCCGTGTTTGACTTTGGCGAATTTTCTTAATGACGTTTTTATGCGGAATAAGTTTGTCAATATCATTGATAGGTAGTCGGATAATCTTATTCTCCTCGCTTAATAAAATCAGTTCATCACTTCTCTCCACGGAATTGTTAGTAATTATTAAATGGCCGTTGATTTCGGAGCCCAAAATAAGCCCGGTAACTTCCTCTCCGCTCTTGGTTATGATTGCGGTTTCCTCGTTTATTGAACCCTCTACAATGCTTGAGAAAGCTCTACCTGATTCTATACGTAATTCATCTCCGGAAACTTCGAAACCGTTTCCTGAAATTTCATACTGTATTTTTTTTACTGCTCCACCATCAGCATCAATAACCATTATTGTTCTTAACACGTTGTTTAAATCATTCAAATCAAAATCAAGTGAATAAAGAATTCCTTCTTTTACTGGAACAGACCCCTGTCTCTCTACTATCGAAACTCCGTTTGAAAAGAGACTAACATTCTTAACTGGAATTTTTTTGGACACATCCATAATATCGTCCCCGGAACTTTTACTCCTCTTATGAGGAGAAGTTAATTAATTGTGCGTGATATTTTAGAGCGACGAATATGTTTTCCTTTAAATGCTGTTTGGATTCTTATTTTTCACATTTAATTCTCTTTGTAATATCTTTGTAATATCTGCTGAATACTAAAAAAACAGTTTGCAACTGTAAAATCCCGTAAATAGTTTTTAATTGAAAAAATATTTATATATTTTAGTACAATACGAAACAATCCATATATTACTAAAAGTATAACTAATGTAGATACAGATTCATTTTTAAGTTTTCATTCGTAACTATTTATCTGGAGGAAATCAACTAATGAGCGATAAACAACAGGCAGCAATCAGGGACCTCCTTACCAAGATTATTAAGGATACGATACAAGAGAGTGTAGAGCCTCCCATCCGTACTATGATAAAGAGTATACAAATGATCCGTGACCGACTTAATGAGCTTGAAGCATCGGTTGAAAGCGTGATTACAGACCAAGGTGGAAAAATCGACAAACTCAGAGAAGAGATGAACATTCTCTCTGAAACTGCCCAAAAACTTGAAATGTTACAAGAAATTCCGAACGCACCTAAAACAAATGCTAGATTAGAAGAGAAGCCAGTTACCAAATTGAATTCTGTTGAAAACCCGCCTGCAGAAATTGTTAACAGTAGTAAGTTAAGTGCAGAACCAATTTCTACAATGGAGTCAAAAGAAAAAGCTACAAAAAGAAAGATGACAGAGGAGAAGATTAAAGCATTATTTAGTAAATTAGAAAAGGTTCTACCTTCGCCTTCACCCGAGAAGGAAATAGAAGTCGGACTCACTGCAGAAAATGTATCTAAGATAGCGGATAAAGAAATTTCTCTTCCCCGGATGGACAAAATTGGTGAACCCACTTATGAGGAAAATATGGAAAGTGCAAATAGTTTGTTAACTTCCAAAGAGGGGGGAGAAAAGGCTTCACCAGATTTATTCGCAGAGTTTCAAGGGACCGAATTCGGATCTGAGGAAGAGGCTCCTGAAATTCCATTAGCTGGAAGCGGGGAACAGTCGCCTGTTGAAATTCCTAGCTCTGAATCAAGAACTGCCCTTGATGATTTGACTGTGGAACTAAGTGAGCTTGAGATTCAGAGATCTGATTTTGAAAGAAAACTCGGAGATATCGCATTCGATCGCATGCGCGGTCTCATAACAGAGGAAGAATACAGAACCAAAACCCAAGAACTTAGACAAAACCTAGAGAATATATCCAAACGAATTGACCATATTATGGATAGAATGAAATACTAAATCCTCTCAGTTAAATTAACTAAATACATTATAATGATGGTTTCCAGTTTATAGTATAGTTAAATTATTTTCTAGACTTAAATTTATAATAGGGATTCGAGTTAAAGCGTTAATAAGGGCCATATTACGGTTCGGTGGAAACTTGATGTCCGAAGAATTTAAGGATATTTGGGATTACTACTACACCACAAGTATGGGTAAAGGGGGAGAACAAATTATAGTAATTCACGCCACTGCACAGGCAAAAAAGTTAGTAAGATTAGGATTGAACGATTCAATTAAAGTTAAGGAACTCTGGTCGGATGTTATAAAGCAAGTTCCTTTCTTTAGTGATAACGCGGTTAATACAGATTTTGAAACAAAGTTTGAGGGGGACAATGTTGAAGTAACTATTACTATAACTCAAAAGCCGTAAAAATACTACATTAAAGATCAGTTCTCAGGAACACTGCAAGAGATTTAAAACTATTTAATAACTAGGCAGCTTTGGGGCAAAATTAGTTTAACTCCTTTTCTATAAAGGACTTGCCTCCCAAAAACGGGGTTAGAACGATACCCCCCACTTAACTATGTTTACGTAGGGGCTCTCCTCATTCAGAGGATACTAGTAGGTGAACTTCTGACTTGCGGGTTCGGAAGCCAGAGTTAGAGGGCAACCCGCGCTTTCACTCTGAAAACGGGTAGCTAGCGTCGTCCTCAAATATGGTGGGTAAGTAGCTACTAAGTCGTTAGATGCCTTGATATCTAATGAGATGCAGAAAACTACCCCTAACGAGGAAATAAACTTCCATCAAATAATAAGTATAGAGCTTTCCTCATTATAAAAACTTATAAAACTCAAAACACCTAATTAAAACTTGAAGCGCTATAATTTTCGTTTGGAAAGTTACACGCGTTGGTGGTGTAATTTAATTTGATACAGAGTATATATATCATTGAGGCTTCTAGTGGTATGTGTCTCATCTCCCGAAATTATGGAAATGTAGAATTAGATGAGGGGCTGGTTGGTGGTTTTTTAACGGCGTTACAGCAATTCTCTTCAGAATTCTCTTCTCAAAAGGGGCAACCCGCAATCCTTCGTGAAGTGGAGATGAAAGGTTATACAATAGTTTATGAAAGACAAGAAAACACAATGGTTGTTGCGAGTGTTGATAGAAGCGACAATGAGAAGGTTCTCCGTGATACGCTTAGCAAAATGATTAATATTTTTCATCAGAGATTTGGTTCTTATCTTAAGGATTGGCATGGTGATCTCAAGCCCTTCAAGGAATTTTTACCTGAAATTGACAAATTGACGTTGGATGGCAAGATTGCTGAGCTTGCGGTACCAAAACCACTTCTAAAAAAGAAAATCTCAAAGACCATCGTTAAGATGGGAATGTTTCTAGATGAGGACTGTTTAAAAGTAGCTAACCATTGTGATGGAACAAAATCCAAAGAGGAAATAGCTGAGGAAACCGGGTTTACTATAGAAAAAGTAGGGGAAATGTTGGAAAAACTTGAAAAAATGGGTTTAATTGAGATGTAACACCGAAACTTCTCTCCATTTTCGAAGTATGAAATTAAAGTCTACTCCACTTCTTCGTAGCGTATTCCATAGTATATCAGTATTAATGCGATCATTGCGAGTGCGGGTGCCAATATTATTGACAAGGCTGTAGGTAAGTATGTTCTGATTAGTGTTGCTTGAATTACTCTGCCAACATAGTAAATTGTGAAGCCGAATCCCAAGAGAAGCGCTCTTTTTCTTATGGTACCGATTCCCTGCCACGCCACCCAGAAGAATATTAACGGGACCATAATCGCATATAGTGCCGCTAAAACGTAATTCATTATAAAGTATACCATTCCACTGGGTTGAAAGATAAATCCCGTAAGTATCGGAATCTCATAATACAAATATGCTATAAGTGGTTGCTGTAGAAAAATGAATTCCGGCACAAAATAGTTGAGTTGTCCTATTCCAAAAGAGAATAACAGATTTTCCGGGACTAAAATTATGATAAATGCAGCTAAAAAGGGTATTACTGGCACTGTCCTTTGTAGAATCTTATTTTCTATAAGAGTTATGCTCATACCCACCGTAAGCCAGCCCAAAGCTATCCACTCCCAAAATGAGCCTAAACGCCAGTACCAGGGATTAATCAGAGCATAGACGAGTAGGGAATTCATGTTAATCGGGAATACTTCTGGAACTAAGAAGAAGTCATTAACAATGAAGAAGACTCTACCTACAGCTAGGCAAAGGAAGAACACACCTAGACAAAGTAAGAATATGTTTTTTGTCTGTCTCCATTTGAAGAAGTATAGATAAACAGAGATCAAAAGATAAAAGCCAATAGTAGCAAACCATAATCCTAAACCTACAGACTCAGTTGCATACGAACCTGGTATCATAATTAACACCCCAAAAATGGTTTTTAACTTATATATCTATATCTTCTCCAATTTAAATCTAAGCCGTATGAAATATCCATAAAGGCATGTAATTTCAAAGAACCCATTAAAAAGGTTTTATAATAAGGTAAATATGCTACGTGTAAAGTCAACTATCACGGCTGAAACCTGTGGGCTTGCAGGTGAATCATTATGCTTAAAGCTTGTTGCATTTATCCCCGCATTAGGCTGGTTGACCGAGGCGGGTTCAAGGGAAGCCGTCCCCAGCTCGGAGAGATTGATAAAAAAGCAGATTCGCGTTTTCAATATTTAAAGTCACCTCAATTCTTCCTAGGAGCTTTAGTCATGGGTCTCCTTGAGGTGGTTTGATGATGTTGGGTTTCGCGTCGGGGTGTTTTTTGGAAAGACGGAAAGAATTTGTTATCCCCCACAAGGTTCCTGAGGAGTTGAAGTCTTATCCGGTTGAGCTTCAGGTGGGAAGGGGCTATGACTATTCCGACTTTGACAAGGTAGTTTCAATCCACCTTCCTTTCACACTTTATAAGGTATTAAAAGTTGAGGGGGTAACCGTTTACAAGAAGTCGAGAGAGGTGAACTTAGCGTCGCTAAACGAAGATTTCTGGAGATACGAACTTGAACTTTTTAAGAGGCACATAATGGAGGCTGCGGAGAAAAGGGTAAAGTATGCTATTTTTCACTATGGTAGATGTAATTGTGCTGGTCGTCTTTGGCGTTATGAAAATCATAGAAGACTTCATTGGAATAGGGAAAAAGAGTTTTTGGTTGAGATCTCCGAATTCGCTGCGGATAATGGAATCAAGTTATTAACTGAGAATCACCCCTACGACGATGGAATTTTTTTGAACCATGTTAAACACATAGCGGAAATAGTTGAGGGAGGCTACGCGGGATTTTGTTTAGATTTTCCTCACACGTATTATCGATTTAAAAGGTTTAACAATGCTAGTTTAGACGAGATTATAACTAGATTCAGGGAAAGCATTCAGGAGGTACACTTAGCTGATGGTAATGGATCAAGCCATAATCCTTTAGCGCTTGATAAGGGAAGTATTGATTGGAGAAAACTACTTTCTCTGCTCCCGCGTTCTCTGCTGGTGATTATTGAGTTGAGAGAAAATCCTTTAGAGGCGCTAAAGCGGGTCCAAGAGCTTTATGATGGTACTCTGAGATAATTGATATTTGACCGAATTCCGTAAAAGAAAAGGTATTAAAAACATGAAAGCATCATACAAGTTATAATTCAAAAATGGAGGTTTAATAATGAGGTTGGAGGTAACACTGTTTGAAAAGGCAGGAATGCAAAACACGGAAGAAACGCTAAAAATTGCACAAAAATTTGCCGAGAAGAACAATATAACGGATATAGTCATAGCTAGCAGTACAGGAGAAACGGGAATTAAAGCTTCAGAAATTTTCGATTTAAGCAAAATTAATCTTGTAGTAGTTACACACGCTTATGGTTTCGTTAAACCAGGATACCAAGAGATGCCTGACGAGAATAGAAAAAAGTTAACAGATATGGGAATAAAGGTGCTCACAACTGGTCATGCTTTATCAGGAGCAGAAAGAACATTCAGAAAGAGTTTAAACATGTGGCTACCCCTTGAACTACTTGCCCGATTTCTAAGATCAACTATATGTGACGGCTTTAAAGTATGCATAGAAATATCTGCTATGGCTGCTGATGCCGGGCTCATCCCCGTGGATAAGGACATTATTGCAATTGCGGGAACCGGAAAAGGCAGCGACACAGCGGTGCTGCTTAAGCCCGCTGATTCCTCAAATCTCTTAGACACCAAGGTGAGAGCAATACTTTGCAAGCCTAGAGAATTTTGAGACAGTTTATCTTACGCCCCAAAAATCATGCCGTAAATCTTTGTTTTTCTATTCTTTAAAAAACTCTTTTATCGGTCGCTTACAATTTGGGCATCTTTCATCTTTCTCCAGATACTCCATTAAGTGCTCTCTGCAAGCATTTTCGAAGCAATAAGGACACATAACCTGATCATCATTTTCCGTCAATACTTTTCCGCATATCATGCACCTAGCGATTTCCTCTCCTTCTAGCTTTTCAAAACTGAAATCTGGCTTCTGTGAATTGGGTAGTGAAGGGGCTCCCATCTCGTAAATACCTTGCTCAATTATCATATTTCTGATTTGAATTTGAACCTCTTTGGAAGCCTGAGTTGAAATTTCCAACAATTTCTCCGCTTCTTCCTTTAGCATAGTCCCTCTAGCCTTGGAGGCTACTATCTTCCAGACCTCCCGCAGGATAGGAAGATTCTCAAACAATGGACTATAAAGAATATTAGCAGACTCGTATGAACACCCGTCTTCAAAATACTTATTCACCGCGTCTTTGAACATGCCGGTTCTCAGAAATTGAATTATGGGGTTGCTATTAGGCCCTCCCTCCTTTTCAAACTGGTCAACTACTTTAAACACTTGGCGTGTTCTGAAAATACTGTATATCATGCTCCCCAATATACAGAAGAGGAACACAAAATTAAAAATAACGTATGAGTAGCTCGAAGAAAATGGGATATACAAACCGAAAGAAAGGAGGGACCATATTGAAGAGATGGAATATAATATTTGTTCCCACTGCCCACTTGTGAAGTATGTAATTATTTGCCAGATGAGGTACGCTGATATCAAACTTGTGATGAAGGATGCTATTAGCAATCTTCTTTTTAGCTTAAATTTGATCTTCTCTGCCACGGTGGTCACCACTATTATTTTAGCCCTTTTCTAATCTAGAAGGGTGTTTCAATTAAATTATGTGGTCATCATGTGAACTACCCCCACGCTATATATCACTGGGGGATTCCAGCTTCATAGGCGACCTGCAGCTTCTCCAGCCATACCATCTCTACAATGGTCACTAGTTTTGCACAGGCTTGAATTCGGTCCGTCCCAGGCTTACTCTGTCTGTTCAGCAAATCCCCATCCGGCTTTACGCTGCACGGGACTACTGAACACTTTCGTGCAACGACCACTTGCCTGCAGGTGGACAATTAGATTTATTTTACCATAACCATAAATACTTATTGCCTCTCATCCCTTCTCTCTCGGAAAGGGCCTTCCGAATTAGTGAATCTTAAATTTTCTTTTCTCAATCCAAATATTCCAAAACTTAAAATCTTGGCATACGGACATGAGCTTTAAATAATTTTAGGTAAATACTATGTTGATTTGCATTTAACACTTTTTACCGAGATTAAATTGTAAATGTTTATACTTTTAGTTTATTCGATTTTACCATTTGTGCTACTATTTTTTAGGGCCGGTGTTAACGAAATCGAATAAAATTACTTCTAATCATAAAAACGTGAGAAAAATATATATATGAGTAATTATATCTTCTTGCATCATCTCCAACGCTTACTACGCATTAACATAAGACGAAGGATAGGTTTCAGTTCAAGAGGTGATCCCCCTGACAGAAAGTAACGTGAAAACCTACGAAGAAATAAATGAAAAAATCAAGAAAGGAGACGCGGTAGTAGTAACCGCAGAAGAAATGGTAAGAATAGTAGAAGAACAGGGCGAAAAAAAAGCCTCAAACGAAATTGATGTAGTAACAACAGGAACATTCGGAGCCATGTGCTCCAGCGGAGCCTTCCTAAACTTTGGACATTCAGACCCGCCTATAAAAATGGAGCAATTATGGTTAAACGATGTCGAAGCCTACCATGGAAATGCAGCGGTTGACTGCTACATAGGGGCTACAAAAATGAGCGTTACAAAACCTTTCGTATACGGAGGGGGCCACGTTATAGAGGACTTGGTAAGCGGAAAAGAAATAACGCTAAGAGCCAGAGCATACGGAACCGATTGTTACCCTAGAACAAGCCTTGAAACCACCTTTAACATAGATGATCTTAATCAAGCGATTCTATGTAATCCCAGAAACGCTTACCAAGGGTACAACGCGGCCACCAATGGACGCAACGAAACAATTTACACCTATATGGGAAAGCTTCTAGCCAATTATGGAAATGTCACTTATTCCGGTTCCGGTTGTTTGAGTCCTCTATACAACGACCCCGATTACGAAACAATAGGTATTGGAACCAGAATATTTCTAGGCGGCGGGGTTGGATACGTAATCGGGGAGGGAACACAACACAATCCCAAAAACCATCGCGGAACCATAATGGTTAAAGGAGATTTGAAACAGATGAGCCCCGAGTATCTCAAAGGAGCCGCTTTCACAAAATACGGCACAACCCTGTATGTAGGGGTAGGAATACCCATACCTATACTAAATGAGGGATTAGCTAGAAAAACCGCCATAAGTGACGCCGACATTTCAACAGAAGTTATAGATTACGGAGTTCCCAGATTGAATAGACCGTCGCTGAGAAAAGTCACGTATCAGGAACTCAAAACCGAAAGAATCCAATTGAATGGGAGAACGGTTAAGGTTTCCTCTCTCTCCAGTCTCAAAACTGCTAGAAAAGTAGCTCAAACACTGAAAAAATGGATAGAGGAGGGAAGATTCTTTGTAAACAAACCAGCTGAGACACTATCAACAACCATAGGATTTAAACCTATGAAAATCACAAAGGAGATTCAGTATGTTCGCAGTATAATGATACCCGCAATAACGACCACAACTGATACCAGCATTCACGACGTAGCAAAACTGATCGTGGAAAAGAACGTTAACCACATAGTTATAGTAAATAACGACGACACCTTGAAAGGAATAGTTACCTCCTTCGATGTAACGCGTGCAGTAGCTAATAACAGGGACAAATTGGAGGATATAATAGTCAGAAGAGTTTACACCGCAAAACCAGACGATCCGGTTGACGCAGCTGCGAAGGAACTGGAAACCCACAAGATTTCTGCACTGCCAGTGATAGATGAAAAAAGGAAAGTTTTAGGAATCATCACCAGTGAGGAGATATCCCAACTATTAGCCAAATGAGGTGGAAGAATTGAAAATAATGATAATGTTTGATCCCGGGAAAGTGGGAGAAGCAATTACCTCAAACGTAATACTAGAAAAGAAAGTACCCTTCAACATCCTAACCGCGAAAATTGACAAAAAAGGCGGAGAGATGCTCATAGAAGCCCCAGACGATAAAGCATTCGAGCTAATAGAGGCGTTCAAGGAAAAAGGGGTCCGGGTTGAAACACGAAAATTCGTGGAAATACTCCCACACAAGTGCATAAACTGCGGCCAATGCTTTTCCATCTGCCCAGTCGACGCAATCAAATACGACGAAGATTACTCCATAACTCTAAAACAAGAAGACTGTATCGGCTGCCTTCAATGCGTTGACAGCTGCCCACTTGAAGCCATTGTTAAAGCAAGTTAACTTGTAAAATGTCTTTATTACAACCTCTACACTAATTTCTCGCACAATCTTTTTAATGATGAGAAGCTTATACATATTTATACTACCATAAAATCTAACAGCGGTAAATTATGGGGAAACTAATATGGTAATTGAAGGGGAAGCAAGTATAAACTCGGCAATTGACGCCAATAAGCTAATAGATAAGACGCTAAACCAAGTAAAGATTATACTAGGAGAAAAAGACGCGGAGCTAGGAAGGCTCAGAACCGAAATAGAAAATCTGAACAAAAGGCTCGCTGAACAAAAACAGGATAAGGCAAGAAGCGAAGAAGAAGTTAAAAAGATGGAAAAGGAAAACATTGAAATGAAAAGGGAGTTACAAGGAATTAAAGACCAACTATCAAAAATAAGTACCATGTACAGTGATCTGTCAAAAAAGAAAGATGAAGCCATAGATGTCAGAGAACTTCTAACAATATACGTTACCCTGCTAGAACAAGTATTCGCGGGAATGCCACATGCCAAGGTTTTATGGCTCCTTCACGGTGCTAAAAGTATCCTCACCCGCGACGAACTAACAAAAACATCAGGATTTCAACCCGCAGTCGTTCTCAAAAGCATACACGACCTAAATAACTCAAAACTAGTTCAATATGACATGAACACACAAAACGTAAAACTGTTACGAAAACTTTACTAACCCAAAACTATCCTTTCAAATAATCACAGAAAAGCGGACATTTTGAAAGCTTAATTCATTAGACATTCAGAGAATCGTCGACATCCAAAAAACACTATTATTTTAACTATTTTTTAATTTTTTAAAACCCGAAAATAGCAAATAGGGGAATAAATACTCCAATCATTCCGTTTAATTTAAATGCCTAGATAAAATACCGTACCGCAAAAGTAATTAGCAAATTAACTGGTCGAGGTATGAAAATTGGAAATTTTCCCCTGGTGGACAGACGAACAAAAAAAATTCACAGTAGAATTACAAAGTTTCGTCACTCAAAACATTCCTAAAGCCGAAAAAGCATTCTGGGCAAGAGCATTCCCCATGGAAATAGTGAGAGAAGTACAAAAAAGAGGATACTTCGGGGCAGCCGTACCGAAAAAGTATGGAGGATTGGAACTGGGAGCCACGGGAGCCTGTATTGCGGCTGAACAATTAGGACGACTGTATGCGGTAGGGCATGTATTCGTGGTCTCTCAACTAGGAGGTACGCATCAGCTGTTACACTTCGGCACCGAGGAACAGAAAGAAGAGTGGCTAACTAAAATCGCTAAAGGTCAGCTGGGAGCTGTTTGTATTACAGAGCCCTTCGCGGGCAGCGATGCCGCATCGGTTTGGACCACCGCAAGAAAAGAAGGCGACGAATGGGTAATTATGGGCAAGAAAAGATATATCACCGGAGCGGGCCCAGCGGACAGATACTTCGTATACACCAAAACAAGCAACGATCCCGAAGTCATAGGAAAATACGGGCACCTAACAGCATTCATAGTAGAGAAAGGGACACCCGGATTCTCACTGGAAAAAATCAACGAACTTATTGGATTTGATAACGTTCCAAATGGATATTTGAATTTTGATGATGTGAGGGTTCCGGACTTTAACAGGATTGGCGATGTGGGTGCTGGCTGGGCGATAATGACCTCGGGACTGAATTTTGAAAGGCTTGTGGCTTCTGCTGTGGTTGGCGGAGGATTAGAGGATATTATTAGAATGGTGATTTATTACACTAATAGGCGTGTTCAGTTCAATCAGCAAACAAATAGATTCGTGAACAATCAGTTCAAGATTGCAGATATGATAACTATGAATAAGCTGGCGCGGATTGTAACCTATTATACCGCGATGCTGCTTGATAATGGACAAAACCCCGCTGTAGAAGCTTCCATAGCAAAGCTGCTGAACACGGACTACGCCGTTCAAACAGGATTAGACGCCGTCCAAATAGTCGCTGGAGACGGCTTGACCAAATTCTATCCTATGGAGCGCTTGGTCAGGGAAGGAAAGATTGGTCAGATTGTGGCTGGTACTAATGAGGTTCAGAAGTTGATTATTTACAGGATGGGTGCGCTTAGCTATCTTGACATGCCTTACCGGTTGCGTATGGATCCCGACTTGGATGTTCCTGTTCTGAGCTTGGATGATGGTCCTTGGAAGGGTAAAAAAATTACTGAGGACGTGATGCTCAAAATACTTGCGGAGGATTACAGAACTAACCCAGGACTGTACATGACCGTAGAGGATTTGGAAAAGGAGACTGGTCTGGAGAAGGGTAAAGTCCTTGAACTCGTAGCTTCGTTGGAGAAAAAGAATCTCGTAGCCACCTTCAAAGACCGGCGCGGGAACGTGATAATGGCGAAGGCGAACTATGAGGGCCTTAGGACGGCGTATCCGGCAGAACACTACCGCTGGTTCCCTGACTGGTTTGATCCCGAGGAGCTGGGCTTTTAGTTAATACAGAGTGCTTTCTAAAGCTCAAAATTTTCTTTTTTCGATTTTTTATTTTAATTCGACTTTTAATCACGAATAACAGAATAAGTAGTTAGAGTGCCAATTTCTTCTTTTTCCATCTTTTGTCTAACTGTTGGCGTATGTTTATTTACAATTTGATGGGTGCTCCTTGTTATGCGTGTTTTTGCGGGTAGAGTGGAAGTTTTACAAAAAAGAAGGGGGGCTTAGAGCATGGCGCCTAGCTGTGCTGCCGCCCGAGACACGTCTACATAAGAGCCCTGCGTGTCTCCTTGTGGTGTTACATATGCCATTAAGAGGGCACGGTATCTGGCCGTAGCCATGATGATGTGTCCCATTCCTGAGACGTTTGTGGCAACGAGGCGTTCGTCCGTTGCTGATAGGGTGGAGTATTTTATACCTTGCACATAAATTGATGGCGCTTTTTCTCTCCATGCCGCTATTAAATTCGGTGCATCTGCAACCACGTTCCAGTTATTAGTTTGCCACATTACTTGGCCGTCTAGGCTTAGTATAGCTATTGCGGTTACGTTGGGGTTTTTTCCCTGAAGCTGAACTATTATGGAATCAACGTTTGACAAGGCTTTCAACACCTGCAATGTTTTATATTTGTAGAACTCATCTCTGATTTAAATTATAGTTAAAATTTAATAAAAACTTTGCGTGCTTATTATTACAAATGATTATTAGTGGTGTACGCCTTGGCAGAGGTGGTTATTTTCTTTTACCCTTTTGTTGTTTTGGTTTGGTTTTTATTTGTTCTTGATACATTTCTATTATTTCCTCTACCGTTGTCGCCTCTTCGGGGCTTTTGTCTTCCCTCCAATTCCCGGTGAACCTTGGAAATCTTACCGCGATGCCACTGTCCTTCTTTATGGCTCCCATTGCGGCGGTGTGTACTTGGCTTAGGGTGTATTCTGAGCCTATAATTTCAATGACTTTTCCGGGGGTGAACCATACGTCTGCTTTTAGTTTGGAGTCTACTCTAGGATGCTTGTGGTCTATTTTGTATTCTTTGAGTTTTTCTGGCAAAGCCTCAAGGTCTGCGTCACTAAAACCTGTTCCGACCTTGGATATGGTTCTGAATATGTCTTGTTCCGTGTCGTAGACTGCGACTAGCAGTGCTCCGTAAGTTCCCGCTCTTCTTCCTCTTCCCATTAATGCTCCCACTATTACCGTGTCTATTGTGTCTATCATTTCGGTTTTGTATTCTCGTTTGAATTTTATCCATTTGAATCCCCTGCTTCCAGCCTCGTAAATGGAGTCAGGTTGTATTGATTTTGCCACTAGACCTTCACATCCAGATTCTATAGCTTTCTCAAAGAAGGTTTCGATATCTTTGCTGTTGTTTACGATTTCTGCTTCCACAGGTTTTATCCTATCATTTTTCTTGGTGATTTCTTCGAGTTTTTTCCTCCTTTCGGGGTAAGTTTTTGTTGTGTAATCGGTTTTATCGACTAGGAGTATGTCGAAGAGGTTGAGGCTTGCAGGAAATTCTTCTTTAGCCTCTTTTATTCCGTATTTTCGCCTGCGCCGCATTAGTGTTTGGAATGGCAGCAGTTCCCCAGTCTGCGGATCAATAGCAACTATTTCTCCCTCTACAATCACCCTTTCTGGTATCATATTTTCCTTTACTAACTCTGCTATATCGGGGTATTGTTCGGTGATGTTTTCTAATCGACGTGAGAACAAGTTAACTTTCCCATCGTTTTTGTGCGCCTGCACCCTCTCTCCGTCAAGTTTGTATTCCACAGCACATTCACCTTGCATCTTCTCCAAAATTTCTTCAGGAGTGGAGAGCCTCTGTGCAAGCATCATTCTGACAGGGCTACCGAGTGTAACCTCGAAGTTCTTTACTGCTTCCAATCCCTCTGTGGCAATTGTTTTCGCCACAAATCCGAGGTCGGAACTAATGTTGAAGGCTCTTTCCAATATAGGCCGATTTCCTTTTTCACCCGTATACGTGACTGCCAAGGCATCAAGTACGGTGTACTCCGCAATACCAAGACGTAAGGCTCCAATAACCATACGTATTATGTACTTCGCCTCTTTAGGAGTTCCGTCAAGCAGAAGTCTTGATAGCAGTTTAAGTTTAGCCTCAACTGATCCCGATCCTGTCGACTTTGCTATTTTATCTAGGGTTTCATAAACATCCAAGACCCCTAAAGGCTTTTGTTGAAGAGACTTTTGTTTCTTGCTTTTCAAAATCTGCTCAGTAACTTCACCCAAATCCCCAGTTTTCTTTAGGTTCTCCTCGACTTCGTCAACCTTGTTGCCAGAAGCCATTGCCACACTACGAATTGCCAATTTTTCCGCTAACCCTAATTCAATAGGAACAAACAAAGGATATAATCTACCAGTGGTGAGATAGACCACTTTATCTATAAGCTCATTAGGAGTCTGCTTAAAAAGCTGAACCAGAAGATCCGTCATTTCCAAACGTTTGGACGTTTCTTCAATTTTCTCGTAAAAATCCGCTATTATTGAGAACTTCATTTCCTCTCCTTCTCCACTACAGAAACAGTTCATGAACCTCATTAACTTCTGAGCCTTTGGATTTAAAATAATTTTCTTTAGCTGCGAATAATAATTTACATCTAATAATAAATTTCATCTTTAGAAGAGTAATACTTATTAATGGTAAATAACACGTAAACTACCCACTACTATTAATGCGGGGGTTTCCTGCTTCATGGACAACCTGCGGCTTCTCCAGCCATACCATCTCTACAATGGTCACCGGTTTTGCACAGGCTTGAATTCGGCTGGTTCAGGCCTACTGTGTGCGTTCAGCGTTCCCTACTCGGCTTCACGCTGCACGGGACTGCTGAACACTTTCGTGCAACGACCACTTGCCTGCAGGTTAACAATTACATTTATTTTATCATAATTATAAATACTTATTACCTTTCATTCCCTCCATTCTCGGAAAGAGGACTTCGAATCTGTTAAAGAAGTATATATTGTGTGGTGTGATTGTTATAATCGTAATACTTAAGAAATCAGGTACATGTTTTTTAGTCATCAGCTCAAGCGAAGGGATTCAAATTGAATTTGAATGTTAAAATGGTAGATATTTTAACAGGTCTCAAGGTTGTTCTTCTGAACAACAGCGATGCCTTGAATCTGGGAGTTAGACCCCACGATAGGATAAAAGTGAAAACACACAAAAGAGAGTTAACCGCAATGGTCAACGTTACAGACTCCTACGTAAACCAAGGAGAAATCGGCATCACCCCACCTTTAAAGAAATTGTTCGAGTGTGATATCGGAGAAACAATGGAAGTAACCACCACAAGCATACCATCATCCATGGAATACATCCACAAAAAAATGAAAGGAAACAGCCTAAACTACAACGAGATATACGCCATCATAGAGGACATAGTAGAGGGAAACCTAAGTGAACTAGAAATAGCCGCCTTCGTTCTCTCACAACAATTCGTAGGCATGAACCTGGACGAAATCGAACATCTAACTCGCTCCATGGTCGAAACCGGAGAAAAAATCGACTTCGACGAACCCGCATTCGATAAACACTCAACTGGCGGCGTGCCGGGTAACAAGGTTAGTCTTCTAATTGTCCCCATAGTTGCGGCGGCGGGGTTGTTAATTCCTAAGACTAGTAGTAAGGCGATAACCAGTCCGAGTGGAACAGCGGATACAATGGAGGTTCTGGCTCCGGTTAGTTTTAATGCGGAGGAGCTTAAGGAGTTGGTTAAAAAGACGAGAGGGGCACTTATTTGGGGGGGCGCGTTAAATCTGGCACCTGCGGATGATCTAACTATACAGGTTGAGCATCCTCTTCGAGTAGACCCCGTTTCTCAGATGATTGCAAGTATTATCGCAAAGAAGATTTCAGTTGGAGTTGATAATATGGTTTTAGACATTCCAGTAGGAGCGGGAACCAAAATGGAAAGCATGGAGGATGCCGAAAGATTTGCAAATATGATTGTGGAGATAAGCAAAAGATTAAAGATGGCGACTTATTGCGCTATCACCTACGCTGGGCAACCGGTAGGTCACGCTGTAGGCCCTGCGCTTGAGGCGAAGGAGGCGCTAGAGGCTCTGATGGGAGGCGGCCCCACTAGCTTGATCGAGAAGTCTACTGGTTTAGCCGGATTTCTCTTAGAGTTGGGGGGTGTCGCACCCGAGAACAAGGGTCAAGATTACGCTAAGGAGATATTGAGAAGTGGGAAGGCTTTGAAGAAGATGCGGGAAATAATTGAAGCGCAGGGTGGTGATCCGAACGTGAAACCTGAAGATATTCCCATTGGTGAGCATGTAGCCAGCTTGGAAGCGAAAGCCGACGGGTACGTTACCAATGTAGACAATAAGAGTATAACCAAGATCGCCCAAGCTGCAGGTGCGCCGCGGGACAAAGGAGCAGGAGTAGTTCTAAACTACAAAAGGGGTTACAAGGTGTCTAGAGGAGACAAACTGCTAATTATCCATGCCGAAAAAGAGAATAAACTTCACGAAGCAACAGCACTGGCAACAAGAACCATGCCCATAATAGTTGAGGGTATGCTCCTTCAAAAGTTTCCGAAGTTTGGTGGAAAGGTAAGTTGAAAGACAAAGTGAAACAGGTTTGGGAGGAACTACGAAACTACGTGAACAAATTTAACGTAGTATCCAAAACCGAGCTAATAGCCAAAATAAACGAATTACTATTTTCCCTTTTCACCGACAAAGAAAGGGAACAAATGGAAAGCGATTTCTCCATGAAACCAACACTATTTTTCTTCGAGAGTATAGTCGGAGAAACACCCCACTCAATATACTCCCCGCACCTGAGCGAAAAAGACTCCTTCCAAGGAGAGACCTTTTATCACTCCCACACCTATCCAGCGAAGAAAGAAAACATTCAAAAAGCATACGAAAGACTGGAAGAAATTAAACTCAAAGCCACAACAAACATCCTCAAAAACAAACTCGAAAAAGCAGGATACCAACTAAAAACGGAGAACAAAAAGATATTCGCCAAAAAACCAGGCTACACGCTAAAATGCACCATTTCCACGAATCCAGAAACAATAAAATCCGAGATCCAGAAATCACCAGACGAATACAAAGAAACAGTAATAATTATACCAACCGGATCCTCCATTAGCCCATTCAAAGAGCTTTACAAAGAATCAAACAAACTACTGGACAACCAAACAATCATATGGGTCGCGAACATTCAAAGCCATACCCTAAGCCCCTTCATAGGAGTATATCCCGGAGAAAAAAAGGACAAAGAACTCGCCAAACACTTCGAAAAACCGGAATTAGCATCAAGAATCTCAAGCACCTGGAAAGCCGAAACCAATTTAAAAAATTAAAAAACTACCATAGAAAGAACCTGACAAAATAAAGAGTCTCAGCACGCCCTAGATATCCAATATAAAATTAAAGCCCCCACCGCTTAGCCTTAGTATTTCCAACACAAAAAGTATTAATACTATCCCTTACTAAGTCAATAAAAGACACAAACACTCATATTTACCAAATATCTTAAGATAAGAAATTAGGAGTAGGGTTATATGAGCATAGATGAAAAAATTAAGGATAATATTTACATATCTGGCACAACAACCCTCGGACTCATCTGCGACGGCGGAGTAATACTGGCAACAGAATCACAGGCAACCATGGGAAACCTGAAAGCAAACATAACCGCACCCAAAATATACAAAATAGCCCCCAGAATCTCCATCACCATCGCCGGCGGAGTAGCTGACTGTCAGCAAGTAGCAAAAATAATGTCCGCGAACCTGAACATTAGAAAATACGAAATCGGAAGAGATGTAAGCGTAAAGGCAGCCGCACAACTCACATCCGTACTCCTATACCAGAACCGATCCTACATCAGTATGCTAGTCCTAGGCGGAGTCGACGAAACTGGACCACACATCTACACGCTGGACCCGCTAGGAAGCCTACTCGAAGAACCCAAATTCGGCGCCACAGGATCAGGATCAGTACTAGCCTACGGAGTACTGGAAGACGAGTACAAAGAAGGAATGGGCATAGAAGAAGGAAAAGAACTAGCCGTAAGAGCAGTAAAAGCAGCCAAAGCCAGAGACATCAACTCAGGAGGCAGAATCCAAATACACAAAATAACAAAAGAAGGAATCGAAGAACTACTAATCGAAGAATAAACAAAACAGGTCAAAAAAACAAAAAACACCACAACGGAAAGCAACCAAAAATAAATATTATAGTCCAAACCGCCAAAAAGGAACCCCGCTTCCTCTTATTATTTTTGAATCCAACAGGGGAGGAGCCAAAAAACCAAGCAAACAATACCAGAGTATAACCTCATTGTCCTAAATTTTAAAAATTATATATTTTTGTACTAGATCTAAACATTCCCAAAACTATTCAGATGTAAAACTCGAAAACAAAAGGATAGTAGCAACAATCCCCTACAAAAAACCCAAAACAGACAGATTTTTGAACAAAAGCCACAAATAATGCTCTTAAATACTGAAAAAAAGAAATAAACGAGAAACACATAAACCAACTATAAACCAAGAAAAAACAAATTAAACAAAATAGACGATAATTATGCATGCGAGGAAGCATGAAAAATGGGAGAAAAAGAAAAATCCGAGCCAGACATCAAAAAAATGAAAGCAGAAAAAGACATTGAAGGGCTAATAAAGGCACTGAAGCAAGAGAAAAAAGAAGTAAGAGAAAACGCAGCAATAGCACTCAGAGAAATAGAAGACCCAAAAACAGTAGAACCGCTAATACAAGCACTAATACAAGCAATAAAAGACGAAGAGTGTAACATCACGAATGGTGTAGTATGGGTTCTTAAAAAGATGAGAGAACCAGCAGTAGAACTACTAATAAAAGTACTAAAAGATGTAAACAAAGATGTGCGAAAGACAGCCATCCAAGCTCTTAGATTGATGGAAGATGAAAGAGCAATCCATCCAGTAATACAAGCAACAAAAGACCAAGATAAAGACATAAGAAAGGAAGCTGTAAAAGTCCTGAGATTTATAAGTAAGAAAAGGGCGGTAGAACCGTTAATACAGGCACTAAAAGACGAAAATAAAGACGTACGAAAGGAAGCCGCCGAAGCTTTAATGTTCATAAATGATGTGAGAACAATAGAACCGCTAATACAAGCAATAAAAGACGGAGATAAGGACGTACGATGGAGCGCCGCATGTGCACTAATAGCGATAAAAAGTATAAGCGCCGTAGAATCACTCATAGAAGCACTAAAGGACATAAATAACGATGTTCGATGGAGCGCCGCAATCTCTCTCGGAAAAATAGGGTATGAAAAAGCAACGGAACCACTAATACAGGTACTAAAAGATGAAAATCGTCACGTTAAATCCGCAGCAGCAGAAGCCCTAGGGGAAATAAGAGATGGTAGAGCGGTGGAACCACTAATACAAGCACTAAAAGACGAGGATGAAGATGTTCGAGCTAGCGTAGCGCTAGCATTGGCAAGTATAGAAGACAAGAGAGCAGTAGAACCACTAATACAAACACTAAATGATGAGAATGTGGTTGCTAGACATAGAGCAGCATTTGCGCTGAAAAATATGGGAGACGCAAGGGCGGTGGAACCACTAATACAAGCACTAAAAGACGAAAACTCAGAAGTTCGAGAAATGGTTATAGAAGCGCTTGGAAACATAGAGGACATTAGAGCGGTGGAACCACTAATACAAGCACTAAAAGACGAGGACTGTATTGTCCGATGTAAAGCCGCAGGTTCGCTTGGATTAATAGGAGACGCAAGGGCGGTGGAACCACTAATACAAGCACTAAAAGACGAAGATGAGGATGTTCGAAGGGGAGCAGAATGGGCCCTTGGACAAATAGAAGGAAGGAGAAGAAAGGGCAAAAGAAGCACTCGCCAGAGCGTCTATAAAGACAACCACAAAGTACTGAGAACTATAGAAGACGCCATGCAGGAAATCGATTATGAAAAAGATTACGAACTGTGAACTCAAAAAAATTAAATGAAAAAATATTATAAAAAGGAAACAATTATTCAAGTAAAATCAAACTAAAATAATTCAGGATAAACTAGAAGAATTCGTTGTAAAAAATAGGAGAAAAAGTGCATTAGGGAAGCCCTCGCGCCTATAGCCCGCCCTTACATAAAGGGGGGAGCCGCAATTTTGTGAATGGGGCGGGTATTTTTTATTCCATTTTTTCATCAATGATATGATGGTTTACAGAATGTCTTCGTAGCACTTTTCATCATAAAAATTGTTTTCTTTCTTGTCATGATTGGGGTAATAGATTTGAGCGAAGAAATGATTTTTCTTGGCGATTTTGTCATAATTCCATGGTGGTGGTAAACACTCGGGGCACCAATGTCCAGCTCTTACAATCAGTGTAGGAGTAGCTTCAAACTCGTGACCGAATGCGCATTTCCACTTGAGCTTTGTTCTCATGTCAATGAAATTATCTGAGAGACATTCTCCGCCCCTAAATTTAGCTGCGCCTTGAGCATCTTCCAAATCTATTTTTTCATTCGGTTTTTTATCATCATAACCATGGTCTAAGAGAATATAATCCCCATCCGCTTCTGGCATATCAACATCCCAATCAGGTATGGTCTCAAATTTTTCCCTAGATCCGTAAAATGCAGCGATTCTTTTTTCATTGTTGTTTTTTATCCAATACATTGTTCCATCTTTTCCCAAGGTCATCTTTTCAGTGAAGAATTTTTTAATAAAATATTTTGGAACTATTTTTCCGAGTTTAATATACCAAGGTGCTGCATCTTTTACTTGATGATAATGGTCTTCAAGCGACTGCCGCCAATGTCCTAAATGTTCATTAAGCATATGGCTATCCGCAAACCAGTTACAATGGAAGTTTCTCAAAGCAAACCAATTTCTTTTCATTATTTTACGATAATCTCCCATCCCCAGTATCTTCATCATATCCCTAATGTAATCAACGAAAACAAACCTGCACACCGGACCCCCGCCCATATTATATATTCTACCCCAAAAATCATCGGGGACTTCCAAACATTGAACTAATCCATACCCCGCATCATCGGCAGTCACGAATTCTATATGAGTGTTGATTGGCTGGTGATACAAAATTGGATCCATAAGCGACATCGCATCAGGGAGCGCAATATAATAAGTTTGCCGAATCGAAGCCCAATATTTCAAGCCCGACTCGATAACTATCCTTTCAGCGCGAATCTTTGTCGTCGCATAAAAGTCAAAAACACTTGGTTTAAGAGGATCCCCCGTCCTGACCATATGAATTGGTGGAAGCCTATCACCATACTCCGCCACTGATCCAATATTCACGAGGCGGATATCATCACCATTATTCGGCTGCGCTTTGATGGCGGCAACAATATTCTTAGCAGCTCCCACATTAATCTTTTCAGCCAAAGGCGGATTATGATCTGCTGCCGGGGCAATGAAAGCTGCGGGATGGAGTACAAAATCCGCACCAGTAACCGCCGTTAACACATCTTCATAATTAGTCAAATCCCCCCATACAATCTTTAAATCGTCAAGTTCAACAACCCCTCTTTGCCCGACTGGTATTCTTTTACGCCCCTCATACTCTCTGAATAGTTTCTTATTTTCTTTAGAGGGCCTAACCAGAATCACAGTATCATATCTATCTCGTCTCCTACGTAACTCTTTAAACGCAGCACCGCCCATAGAACCAGATGCACCGGTTAAAAAAACTGTTTTCTTCGCCATTCCACATCTCCAATTTTTTCCATTTAAATTCAAATCCTAAAAACCTATTCTATTTTAACCAATCAAACTAAACACCAAATTTCAACTCCCATTACATTATCCTTCTCTTAACAGTAACAAAAATTTTTCCAGGTTACCCACAATCCAGAGTCGAACCTTAATATTAAAGGTTTAGCTCCCCACAACTTTAGCTCCCCACAACAATAGAGAAAAAACACTAGGAGCCACAGTTAATGGTAGTAATGTATTTGCTTCCGCAAGCAATGGGAGCATCGATCCTAAAACTGACGCTGAAGGATATAGGGACTGGACCCCAGTACCCTACAAGATATAATCTTGAGTAACATTCTATATTCAGAACCAAGACTCTACAAAACATATCCATACTTATCCCTAAGCGGTCATCACCCCCTACATTGCTACAACTGTATTTAGCACCCCATTTATTTGGGCCCTTTCTGAAAAAATTCATCTGTAGCGGAAAAAAGAATGCTTATAGAGAGCCAAAAACCCTAAAAAATAAATTAACAAATATTCAAAAAAGGCAAGAACTATTCAAACAAAAAGCAGGCTAGAGGAACACTAGAAAAACTAAAGAAAAAGTGCATTAGGGAAGCCCTCGCGCTATATCGCCCACACCAATACACAAAAAAAGAAGACCAACAACGACAATGCAAGTGAGGGGGGAAAGCGATTAGTGAGCTTAGTGTGGAATGTGCAGCGTGAGGTTCAACTTCCCCGATTAGATATTGTGTATTTTATAAATAAAAATCTTTTGCTTGTTTTCGGTGTTTTTTTCCTTTTGTTTTGTTTTTTTGGATTTTTATAGGCTTTTTGTTTAAATATGCTGGTGTTTTATGTTTTTTGTACATGTTTTTTGTAGGGTTATGTGAGTATTTTTTGTGTGTTACTCGCCTTTTTATTATTTTTTGTTGTGAATTTTTTCAAGTTAACTGCGGCTTATTATGGTTCGGAGGACCCTTCCATGGTAGAGGATAATTCACATTTCTCGATTTTTGGCAGTATTAGTGGCGGTTCCGGTGCAGGTACCGGTTATGGTTCCGGTTCTAGTTCGGGGAAGAGCGATGTTTTGAGGAGATTGATGGGGGGTGATTTTTGTAAACGGGCTATTTTTGATGCTTTGAGTGGTGGGGGATGGTACACTGTTCTCGATTTATGTCGTGTGGCGCGTAACTGGGATCATGCTGTAGGAATTGTAAGGGTGAGCACTATCTTAAACCAGTTTCAGCAGTCTTTGGGTAGTGATTTTTTGGAGTCTAGGATGGGTAGAGACGCTACTGAGTGGCGTATCAATCCTGAATTTTTACGCTCTGTAGCGGGCGTCCTTTCCGAGTTGAAGCCCCGTGATAATAAGACTGAGACTAAGATTTCGGAAGGAGTTAAGAACGATAACGTGAAACCGCCCAGTGGTCTTCTCCGCAATCTCTTGGGGAAAACTTCCCAGGATTTAGATTTGTAGTTTTTTTTCAGACTTATTTGTTGTTTGATTTCTCATTTGTTTCGCGTAATTGTTCGCTTTTTTGGCGTTGGTAAAATTCTTAAACATCTTTCAATTTGGTTTCTATGGAGTTTTAAGTTAAGTTAAGGTAAGGTAGGGTATGGTTTTAGCATGGTTCAGATAGTTATAGATTCGAATAAGTGTCTTGGTGAAGGGATATGTAGGGCTGTTTGTCCTAAGGGTGGGCGGATTTACAAAATTGTGGAGTTAGATGGAAAGCGTTTGGCTGTTGTTATGGATGAAAGCAGCTGTCTTGGCTGTAAATTGTGCATGACGAGATGCCCACATGATGCTATTAGGATTGATTTTAAGAAGAGGTCTCGTTTTCGGGATGTAGAGTTTTGATTGATTTTTTCTCTTTCTGGTTTTGTTTTGTGTGTGGTGTTTTGGCTTGTTTTTTGTGGGTTAATGTTTTAAGTTTTGTTACGACTGTATTTTTTAGAATTTTGTTTTGGCGGCGTGCGATTATGGTTTGTGATAAGGTTGGGAGGCCTATTCGGGATATTCGGGTTTCCCTTACGCATCGTTGTAATCTTAAGTGTATTTATTGTCATGGGGAGGGTGAGCGTCATCCTGTTGGTGAGTTGGGGGTTTCAGAGATTGAGAGGGTTGTGGCGGTGGCGGCGGGTGAGGGTGTGCGGCGGGTGAAGTTGACTGGTGGAGAGCCGCTGCTGCGTAGGGATGTTTTCGAAGTGGTGGGGAGGCTTTCCTCTATTCCTGGAATCGAGGAGGTTTCTATGACTACTAACGCCACTTTGCTTGCGGACATGGCGGGTGAGCTTAAGGAGGCGGGGTTGAAAAGAGTGAATGTTAGCTTGGATTCTCTTGTTCCTGAGAGATATAAGGAGATTACGGGTTTTGATAAGTTGGACTCCGTGCTGAGGGGGATTGATGAGGCGGTGAGAGTTGGACTTAGTCCCGTGAAGATTAACATGGTATTGTTAAAGGATTTGAATGATGACGAATTCTGGGATTTAGCAAGGTTTTCCAGGGAGAAGGGCGTGATTCTACAGGTGATTGAACTTGTGGATCTTGGGGATAACTCCATCTTCCAGCGTTATCATGCGGGCGTCGAACCTTTAGAGAGTGAACTGCAGCGTCAAGCGGAAAGAATTGTCACTAGAAGTATGCATAAAAGAAAAAAGTATTTTCTACCCGGCGGGGCGGAAGTGGAGATTGTTAAGCCAGTGCATAACAGTGATTTCTGCTCCAACTGTACACGCATTCGGCTTACAAGCGACGGTAAGCTCAAACCCTGCTTGATGCGAAACGATAATCTGGTGGATGTCGCTGAACCACTAAGAAAAGGGTCAGATCCGAAGACTCTCAGAGAGCTGTTCTTAAAAGCAGTAGAGTTACGTGAGCCTTACTACAGAGCCGAGGATGAGTAATTATTCCAACTGTTTACGATAAGCCTTCCTTTCTGAATGACCGGGCTTAGTTTGTTATATTTTTCTTCCGTCAGCCTAAATGGATCTTTTTAGGAGTTCCATCAGGTCCACTAGTTTTATTTTGGAATCAGAGTATCTGATGGCTCTTTCAAAGTTGAATTCGCAGATTGGGCAGGTGGTCACAAGCATTTCTGCTCCAGTGGCTTCTGCTTCCTTTACTCGTTTTTCTGCTATTTTTACTGCAACCTCGGGATAAGCGGCCATCATCCCTCCGCCCGCCCCGCAGCACTTCGCATCGAATTTGTTGTGCTCCATTTCTCTCAGTTCCAATCCGGGAATACTTTTCAGAATTCTGCGTGGTTCCTCCACTACTTTCATATGTCTGCCGAGGTGACAAGGGTCGTGGTAGGTGACGATGGATTTTACGGGTTTGGTGGGTTTTATTTTTCCCTCATCCAGCATCTTCGCGACCGACTGTGCAATATGTTCCACTTCTATATCGAAGTTGAAGTATTTTGGATACTCCTCGGCGAAAATTTTGTAGCAACCCGGACAACCGGTAATGATTCTTTTAATACCCGCTTTTCGGAACGCATCTACATTCCTTTTCCCGTTCTCAATGAAGTCTTCTAAAAAGCCGGTGGTGAGCATAAGGCTTCCGCAGCAACCCTCCTCATTTCCCAGATAATTCAGTTTTAACCCGTTATCGATGAGCAGTTTGGCTGAGGATTTTAACCAGTCTGGAAAAATGTAGGGATAGGTACAGCCGGCATATAGGAGAGTGTCAGCGGATTTTGAGAATTTAACATCTTTCGCCCAAGTGGCTCTCTCGTTTCGGGATTTCAGGTAGGGATTACTGTTTCTTTTGATTTCCTCTACGCCCCTCTCGTGATACTCATCCTTTAATCCCGCCTCCACCAAGTCTGCCCTGAGAGCCTCGGTAATTTCCACGTTATGAAGGGCACATTTTGAACTGCAGTAGGCACACGTCGCACAGAGATTTATACAGTCTAGGAGTTCCTTGCTTGGTTCCAGAACTCCCTCCAACAGTCCTCTGGCTATAAGCATCCTACCGCGACAAGAATAAGACTCAAAACCCATTTCTCTATAAACCGGACAGAGCTCCCTGCAGTAGCCGCACCGAGTGCGGTTGCAAGTGTATATATCTTCCTTGTACTCATCTATGTGTTCCATTTTTTCACCCTTCTTAGATTTTTGATATCCTTACAGTTATTTTTCTGGTTTTATCCAGCATGATTCAAACTTTTTGCCGGGGTTCATTATGTTTGCGGGGTCGAATACCTCTTTGATTTTTTTCATGTATTTTAGCGCTTCTCCGTGTTCGTACTTGTTGAAGCCTCCTAGTCGGTCTCCGTCGCCGATGTAGGTGCTCATGGTCCCTTCTAAGTCTATGGCCATTTTGCTCATTTCTTCGACGTATTTGTAGAAGCGTTTTACTTCTTCGGGGTTGCTGTCGTCTACGAATACTGCGAAGCTTATGCTGGGGCTTATGCGGTTGGGTCTTTCGTTGTATACGCACATTCCTAGGATTTCGATTTGGTTTTTTTCTGCTATTTCTAGGAATTTTTTGTAGGCTTCTTCTATTCTGCCTATGGGGATTCCTAGGTCTGCGGCTCCGAATTTTTTCTGTCTTTGGGAGTCGGGCCATTTCTGTTTGAAGGGTTGGAACTGGAGGGTGTGTTTGCTGGTCCACCATCCGTCGATGATTTCCCTCTCTTTTACTTTTACTCCTCCGCTTTCTTCTAGTATTTTTAGAGCGTATTTGTGTACGAAGTTTACCACTTCTTCGTCGCCGTTGAAGGATACGAATAGTAGTGCTTCAGCCCAGTCTGGGATGTCTGGTTCTTTTCCGTACTTTTCTCTGTAGGCGTGGGTGTAGAATCCTAGGCGTCTTCTGCAGTTGACGTGTGCGCTTTCGACGCTTAGGCCAGCTTGGAGGAGTTTTTGTAGGGCGTTTATTGCTTCTGAGATGGATTTGAAGACTGCCGCTTCCACTGCTCTCGTTTGAGGCTTGGGGAATACCTTCAGCGTGGCTTCTGTAACCACTCCGAGGGTGCCCTCCGCTCCTATCAGGAGCCAGTGTAGTTTGTATCCTGAGGAGGTGCATAGTGCCTTTCTGTGTCCTACTCTTAGAATTTCTCCGGTGCCAGTTACAATTACGGCGTTGAGGAGGTAGTCTACCAGTTTTCCGTACTTTATGCCAAAGGTGCTGTCGTTGTCGCAGGATATAGCGGCGCCGACTGTGGACGCGGGTTTGCTTTCGGGGTCGTGTGGCCACCATAAGCCGTGTTTTTCTAGTTCCTTGTTTAGTGTTAGGACGGGTATGCCGACTTGTGTGGTTACGGTTAGGTTTTCTTTATCTATTTCCAGAACCTTGTTGAGTCCCTTGGTGTCTATGGATATGCCTCCTTTGATTGGGGATACACCTCCGCCCATTCCGGTTCCTCCTGCAAACGGGATAACTGGAATCTTTTGATTGTATGCGATTTTTACTATTTCCGCTACTTCTTCCGTGGTTGAGGGTACTACGACTAGGTCGGGGAGTTGCGCCTCTTTCGCGTTTCGGGGAGACCAATCTCTGCTGTAAGCCATTCTGTGGAATTTTTGCATTGAAACTTTTTCCTCGCCTATTTTCTGTGCTATTTCCTCAGCAGCCTTCTGTATTTCCAACATCATTTTAACTCCTCTAAGTGTTATCTCAATTAGTTTTTTGGGTGATAGAATCTGTCTGACCGTATATTTTGAGGGGTTTTTTCCCCTCATTTTTTGAAATATCTTGAGATGTTTTAACAGTTTTAAAACTGTATATATTTATTTCTTGTTTTTAAAAGAGAAGTAGGAAATGTTTATTCGTTAGAAATTTTACCGCTAAGTTTTTTATTGGGTAAATGGGTATATTACTCAGTGAAATAAGAGAGTCAAGGCGGAAGTGTCGCTTAGAGCGTGGATTAGTTTTCATTTCTTGAGTGAGGTGAGCTTTGTTGAGAAACGAGTCCCTCATTAAGGATATGAGCAGAATTCTGCTAGAGTTTAACGATATAAGGGAAAAGTACGATTTGGAAGTTAAACGACTCTCAGAGGCTTTATCCCATCTCGTGTCATCTAATTCGGATGGAGATAGACTGAGGAACGGAGAAAAGGCTCTTGATTGCATATTCGACACAGACGAGCATTTGTTTAATTTTGAAAGAGTTATGACGGATTTAATAAGTTTGGAGATGACAAAAAACCGTGTCCAGGCTATGACTTCGAATTTTATTTCGAGGGTTAGGTCTCAGAGGGAATCGCTAAGCGAACTTCAAAAGAACATTAAAAACTACTTGAAGGTTAGCGACAACTCTGACCTTTCAGAAACTGCTGCAAGAGATCTTCAGAAAAGCTCAGAAGTGTTTAGGAAAAACGTGTTAGAAACAAAGAGGGAAAGCGAAAGCTTAACTTCGCTGCTCAGAGATAAATACGAAAAAATTCGCCTAGGAAAATCCAATTATATTTAATTTATTCCTTCATTTTTCCTCTTTTTCTTTTGGTTTCTTCTCTTTCTTAGATTCCTTCTTTTTTCCGTATTCTTTAACAAAACCTATGATGTAAGCAGCCATCGGAAAAGAGAAGGCTATAGGCAGTAATAGCACTAGAACTATTTCGGGTTGTGAAACCTCAACGCTTTCAATAACGGGTAAAGGAGCTCCAACTTGATTTAAGGCTATGAGTGCTGCGAAACATATGAAGGAGAAAATAATAACGCCTCCAACACGGAGAAGAGTACCGATGAGGGCGGAGCGGGTTACCTTGCCGAAACTCGGAGCCGCTGCTACCGCGGTCAGTGTTTCTCTCGCTTGCGGGATTTCTGTGTAAACTTTGTCCACGTATGCTTGAAGCCGCCTGATGTCGTGGAGCGCTTCTTTTTTCACTTTTTTCTTTTTAAAAATCTTCATTTCAACAATATTTCTAAGAAATTTTATAGCCTCTTGGCTGAGCGTTGATTTTTTCGAGGTTTCTTTTGTCTCCTCGGTAACCGCTTCCTCTGGCGCCAAGGCAATCTCTTCCACAACTTTCAACTGCTGCTCAATCATCTTCCTTCTTTCAAGCGCTGGGGAAGTAACCTCATCCATATATATAACTTGGAAACCGATTTCCACATAAAGGTAGCATATAAGGGCCGCAAAGAACAGAGGCGAAGTTAAAAATGCGCTCGCTGCTCCAGTTACACCCCCGTATAATACACTAATATAGAAGGAAGTAGAGCTAAAGAACAAGGTATTGCTAGGTAAACCAATGTTAATCATCTTAGTTAAAGCGGCGAGCGCTAACATTGTCTGCATGCAAATAAATGAAGAAACCAGATATCTCATCCTTATCTTCAAAAAAAAGACAGCACCGGTAATAATGGCAACAAGAAGTAGGAACGGGAATAGAAAATAATAAAACGACCACAAGGTAGTGAGGGCTAAGTCACTCAGTACAGTCATCCACAGGTTGGGCCAGATCAAATACTCCATCGGGAAAGTGTTCAAAAACAGGATCAAAGGAAAAGGATTAAACCACATTCTCGATGTGAAAAGATCCATATAATATTCTAAAACTAAAATGTTATCATAGAATGTGAAGGAAAGTTGAGCCAGCGGGGGCGCGAAAAGCTGGGCTGATAGTTTATCTAACTCTCTAACCATAATGGTAAAAACAAACTGCACCAGTCTCCAGAAATCACCTAGAAAAATGCCCAAGTTGCTAGGACTCCAGGTCTCAATTGGTCTATAAAATGTATACCACGTGTAAGAACTCCAGTCATAGTATCGAATCTCATGGAAGACACGCGACCAAATGTTGGTGAGAACCACTAGTAGAGAACCCAAAAAGGAGACCGCGGCAACAATTTTTAACGATAATTTAAACTGTGAACTTTTCATAGGATTACCTCAATGCTACACCTTTCTTTTTGGCCTTAAGATACTGGCTTACAACCGCCGGTAGGAAATCGTCGGGACCAACATCTATAACTTCCACATCCATTTTCACAAGTTCATCCACAATTTTCTTCCTCTGTTCCAGCAATTCCTCAGAAATGGCCTCTGCTAATGCTCTCTGAACAGGGGTCAACTCACCAGAGTACGCTTCAAACCACGGTCCAAAAGGCGAGATGACTAATAATGAGTTTTTATGAGCTCGAGCAAGTTTACACGCATCTATCATGTCTCTGCTGCTTTCTTCAAGATCTGTGAAAATGATGAAGAAGCTTCTTTTCGGGGTGCGTTTTAGAATCCATTCCATTACTTTCATCATGCGTGTTCCGCCTCGAGGTTCCACGGTGGCTAATGCCTCTAAGATATGGTAAAAGTAATCCTTCCCCAGTCTTGGCTTAACGTAACTGTGAACCTCGTTTGAAAAGGCGACCACACCTACCTCATCTCTACGCTCGAGTGCAAGCATTGCCAGAACTACCGCCGCTCTTATTGAGTAGTCAAGTTTTGTGTTGTCTGGGAGGCCTCCGCCCATACTAGCGCTTGTGTCCAGTAGTATCAAAATTGTGATGTTCTTTTCGGTTTCGTATTCCTTGATCATTATTCCTCCGGTTTTGGCTGTAGCTTTCCAGTCGATTCTTCGGTATTCGTCCATGGGGAAGTAGTTTCTTAATCCGAAAAACTCGGTTCCTATGCCCTTTTGTCTTGTTTTGTGACTTCCGAACATGCGTCCTAAAGTTCTTTGCCCAACCATAGCCTCCATTTTTCTTACATCTTGGTAGGAGGGATAGATTAAGAGTTCGGTGTAGATTTCGAATTGTTTCTGTTCGAGGTGTAAGCCGAGTCGGTCATGCACCACCAGTTTTGTAGGGCCTATTTTGTGTGTTCCTCTTCTTCGACACTGTAAAACGTAAGAAAAGACTTTCTTCTCTCCGGGATCTAACCTGGTGGTCATTACGCTTTTTCCAAGAACCAGAGTGAATATCTCAGGATAGGTGTCGAATACTTCTAAGTAGTCTATTCTCAACCTTCCCTTATTTTCAACAGTTACCGTTACGAATACAAAATCTTCTGCAAACACCTTTTCCTTATCGATGGTTCTTGTTATTTCAATATTATCCAGATTCACAGCCAACCCAAAATAGGGCATACTTATAACGGATGCCAGAATTAGGAAAATTCCGAGGAGCACCAAGTAGTAGTTTACACTGGAAAATCCGAAAGCTAAACAGAAAACTCCGCTGACAATTACCACTCCGCCTCTAGCAGTAAGCAAAAATATTATCCCTCGGAATTTTTTAGATCGGTATAGCGATTTCTCCCACAATGCTCGCAATTATCCGGTTTACCGACACTCCCTCAAGCTCTGCTTCCGGTCTTAGAATCAAACGATGGTTTAAACTCTGCTGTGCTATCGCCTTTATATCATCAGGGATAACATAGTCTCTGCCATTCAGAGCGGCTCTCGCCTTGGAACCTTCCATCAAGACTATAGACGCTCTGGGGCTTCCTCCCAGAAGAACTTGAGGGTTTCGCCTTGATCTAATCACAATATCACGTATGTACTCCATTATTTCAGGCGCGACATATACACTCTGTACAACACTCTGCATTTTTGCTAGAATGTTCGGTGAAGCTACTGATTTGATGTTCTCATCGTCTGCTCCGGTTCTTCTTTTGAGCATTTCCACCTCTTCACTATCTGTAGGATAATCCACATTGAGTTTGAACAGAAATCTGTCGATCTGCGCCTCTGGTAGGGGATAGGTTCCCTCATGTTCTATGGGGTTCTGTGTTGCAAGTACCATGAAGGGTTTGGGAAGAACATGCCTCACCCCTTCTATAGTGACTTGTTTTTCCTGCATAGCCTCTAATAGAGCCGACTGTGTTTTTGGCGGCGCCCTGTTTATTTCGTCAGCAAGCACAATGTTCGCGAAAACCGGGCCTTCGCGGAACGAAAACTCGCTTGTTTTCTGGTCGAAGACATAGGTTCCCAGTATATCTGAAGGAAGCAGGTCTGGTGTGAACTGTATTCTCTTAAACGTGCAACCCAGAGATTGTGCAAAGGTTTTCGCCATATAGGTTTTAGCCACTCCCGGAACACCTTCAAGTAGGACGTTGCCATCACACATCAGTGCGATAAAGACATCCTCCAAAATCTGGCTCTTTCCTACAATGGCTTTGTTAACCTCGTTCATAATCTCGGAAGCTATTTTCCTAACAGCATTTATACCGCTAACTTTGCGGGTTTTTTCCTTTTCCTTTTCTCCGGTTTCGGTTTCCTCAGACATTTCATCTAACACTCTCCAACAATCTCTGCATCTGGAAAAATAAATCCAAAAACTCGATTTTGCTCATAAACATCTGTTTTCTTCCCGCCGAAATTTCCTCACATAAATCAAAAAGCTTTCTTACCTCTTTTTCTTTTATGCTCGGATTCTTGGCGACGGCAGCTTTAACAGCTTCATCCACGCTGAAACCTTCCTTAAGCCCGAGCTGCCTCACGAGCTCACGTTTCAAACGTCGATACAACAACTTAACCGCATTACCGTAAAGTTGGTATTGTGTATACCACATCATCTTTTCACTAAAGAAAGTTTTACCTCTACGCATAAACACTTCCGTAGGACTAAGAGGTTCAGGCTTCTTCCCACGAGGCAACCAAAACCAAATGGAAATAACCAAAAGCACGGGGTAAATGGGAGCAGTCCACCAGGTACTTGATGCCCAGTTAATATAGCCCATCATAGAGCCGAATATTCTCGCATAAGATGTGGCGGGAAGAGCCAAATGAGCCTCATCCACAATAATCGGATAATAGGGGCCCACTCTACCCTGAGCTAACCAATCAACAATATTAGTGGCAAAAATGCGATTATCAGCCCGGTTTATCATATCATCATTAAAAATACTTGGATCACTCACCAGAACAATTCTACCACTACCGAGCTTCATCTGCTTCAAGTCATAAGCAGCCACAACATACTGAGGACCTTGAACGTCGGGGGGTGTATCTATAACAAAATTATTATCCACATCCAACCAGCTAAGAAGGGAGCTTGTAGCCACCACATTTCCATATTGAACATTAGCTAGAGTACAGGCAAAGTTTAACACCACTTGACTTACGCCCTGCGTAAAGGTGTAGTTAGCATTAAAAATCGTTATCACTGGTGCGCTTGTCCAAGATGTTAAATTAGCATCCGTTGGCTCATACAAAATGTGTCTCGTGAATGGCGGATTAAGAATATCAATAGGTATCCCAAGCATGGGAAAAAGCTGAATAAGAAGTGTATTAGCCGTACCGAAGTCATCAGCTATCAGCAAACCACCACCCTCCCTCACAAAATTAGCCAACTGTGATACTTCAACCGGATTAAAGTAAGGCATGGAAGGCCCAATGATTAAATAGGTTGAGTCGGGGTACCTACTAAGAACACTTAGGGAGGAAAGAAGGGGTCTAACTTCGTATCCCTTAATATTCAAATCCGCTCTAAACTGTTGACAACCATTATAGAATGGATTATAGATTGAGAAGTCAATCCCATAGGAGATATTCATTGCGGTGTTACCTGGAAGAAGAGGGAGTAATAGGGGGAGCCAAGCAATCACAAAGACCACGATGTAAACAGCGGTTTTGATTTTGCTTCTAGGCAAGCTTTAAACTACCTCCGGAAATAAGACTATAGAGTTCTGCAAAGTACTTAGCCGCCTTATTGTAATCCTCCTTTTCCAGAGTTTGGCTGCTGTAACGAGCCTTCTCAAACAATTGCGTTAGACCGTTAACCAGTTGAGGATTAAGTCCTTCCTTCTTTATAACCATCACTGCAAATTCACGCGTGGTCTCATTAGGAGCCCTCACAATACCGGAGTACTGGTTCACAGTGTCCGCAAACATGCCATAAAGGTACTTGACAGCGTCATTGAATTTACCCCCGCCAACCAAGTCCTTAAGCTCAGCAATCCTAGCTTGCAAATTCATAGGCGTAACAGCCTTCTTCTCTTCCTTAGGGCTAACTCTCCTAGCCAAACAAATTACACAAATAACAGCAACAACAGCCAAAACAATAATAACCAGAAGCCAAGAAGCTTCAGAACCCATCTGCAAAGCATAATACAATAATAACATAACAGCCAAACCTCCAAAATCACTACCTTGCGTAATATAAACTGTTGCCGAATTAGAAGAACCTGTATCTAGAGTCAAAACAATTGTTACATTACCCACAGTATTATTGTTAGGATTAATAAAGTAAGTATACAAAATTGTCCCTGCGCCACTAGTAACGCTGGGAGAAAGATTAGTCGAATTCCAAGTAATATTTATTGTTCGCCCCATTATAGGATTCCCATTAGAATCAACAGAGGTACAACGTATATCATAATAACTTCCAAGTACACCAACACTCGGAGACTGAAAAACCAATTGAGCACTATTAAAGACATGTAACTCTGTGACTCTCCAAGAACCACTGTGAAACTCATCACCAGCATAGCTTATATTAAGCGCAGACAACGCATTAACAGGTAAAATAGAAAGATCGGAGCTATCAAGTGTGATATTAAACTCACCGTTTATCCCTGTATCATCACTGCCTAAAAGTGTGGGTCCATAGTAAACAGAAATAGTCTCGCCCGGAATTCCGACTCCAAAACTATCCCTCAACACGCCTGTTATGTAAGCATTTTCGGTAGGTAGTACTGATCGTGGTTCAACACTCTGTTTTGCGTAAATCCCATTAAGTGATAGGCTCTGGTAGCCGAAACCAGAAGAACCAATTGTTGTTCTAACATATATCCTGATTATTCTTGATGTACTCGAAGCATTAAATAGTTGTTCATTATCGGTAGCGTTGATAGTATAGTATCCGGTGTAAAAATTACTATTTGAAATAACTATATTTCTACTGAAGTAGCCTGTACTGTTCGTAGTTGCCGGATAAGAACTTTGGGTGGGTCCATAGAACCAAATTGTAATACTTGTATTAGGTCGAAAAGCACCAGATCCGTCTAGAACCCAACCACTAACAGTAATGGTATCACCTATAGCAGCATCATTAGGAGCATAATTTATTACAATTAATCCCGTATCGTAGATGTAGACGTTTACTTGGGAGGAGTTTACACCGAGAATTCTACCACTTTGCGAACAATTAGCAAAAACCTGAACAACAGCTTCAGTTTCCCAAGCGGTGTTTGTATATAAAACATAGCCAGAAGAATTGGTGCTAGAATTAGTAAGTCTGGTTACTGCACCACCCGCTGTGCTATTATCCCACCATATTGATACATAAATATTGTTAATTCCAGTTCCGTTATCATATACTAAGCGAGCCGTAATATTAGTTGTATTACTATTTCTGAGCGTTGAAGGATTAACCGACACTGATAGTGATGGTCTAACATAGACATGTATACCGTTTGAATCCGAGGCTGAGGTGGCTGGAGTTATTGGTAAACCCAAATAATCGCCGGAAAAGTTTGCCGAGAATATGTAATCTGTGAGATCTAGTGAGGAACCCGGGCAATATATCTGGAAGTAGCCAGTATTATTAGTTAAGCCGCTTGTAACAAACGTTGTTCCATTACGATATACTTCAATGTTCACGTTAGGTATTCCCATAATTGAACTGTTGGCACAGTCTGGGTCAATAAGTCTTCCTTCTACTATTACTCCTCCCTCGTTCCGGATAAGATAGTAATTATTTCCCTGATAAGTAGCAGTTGAGGTAGCGGACATACCGTCTATCTGAGAAGTCCCATTTAGGAGTACACCAGTATAGTTTGTAGCTATCGGAATACTGGAGGATATTGTTTGATTATACGCCTCAGCTAGAAACAATACTGGTCCGACGCGAAAACTATTATTCAGGGTTGTGCTGTTTTGAGCCAAACCGTTTCCATCTGTTGTATCATTTCCAATAAAGATTCTATTCATTGTTACTGGATCAAAAATATAGAATGACACATTAGCACCACTAACTGGACTACCAGAGGTAGCGTTTGTGAGAGTTGCATTAATCGTGATTGATGTTCCTCTCGGTACAATTAGTGGTGATGCATTTAATTCTAGGTGATATGCACCTTGGACATTAGGGTCGGGGTTAGTTCCGTTTTGTGCGGGCCCAGGTGTGGGGTCAAATTGTACCCACTCCCCACCCCCACTAGATGTCGGTACCCAAACCTCTGCCCAAGCATGAGCATTTATAGCTCTTATAATGTGAACGAGCCCCAGTTGAGGGTCTACGGTTATTTGTCCCCCTACGAATCCAACCACAAGCCTAGCTGAGATGCCTAGTTCTCTAAGCGCCATTACGAATGCACTCGCGAAGTGAACACAGATTCCTTGCCCGCCCTCTAAAAACCACAACACAGGGTCTTCTCCCTGCGGCGGGCCCCCACCATTTAATAGAATACTCATATTGTAGGTGTACGCGCCTCCAGTTAGAAGAGATAAAGCACTCATAGCGGTTTGATAAACTGTACCACTATCATCTATGCTGTTTACAAAGTTCATAAAAGTAGTATTCGCTTCCAAGTAGGATGGAACTTGAGTGTAAACACTACTAATATAAGATGGCGTCTGCCCAGGATAGCCTGCAGTACTATTAATCACAGCCAGATTGAAGGGATATCCCGCAGCCGTATAGTTTATGGTCGAGAGCCCTGACCCAGTGTAACCTCCGTTAAGGAAAGTGCTGTTATACTGGTCCATACTAATGTTGAATGAGATGAGATCTCCCTGTATGGTTTGGATTGTATATCCACCAGCCTCTACTATAGTGTAATTTGCAAATAGTGCTGGTATTATGGTAGATGATGAAGTGGAATGAGTGAAATTCATATATACCGTATACAGTTCCCAGGGAGAGGAAGGCACATAATTTATTGGATTGTGGGGGTAGGATCCCGTTAGAGTCTTATTCCAGTCCATGTAATAACGGTCGTATGCCTCCAGCCTCCAATACCTAGTAGGAGATGTTGAATCATTCGGATGAACTATAAGCACTATCATGTTTGGGTCGATTAGACCATAATCGAACATGTATATGGGCGGAATGAAGGTCATGTCTGGTAGGGTCATGTTTGGTAAAGTCATATTCGGTAGGGTCATGTTCGGTAGGGTCATGTTTGGTAGGTTGAATATGTTGTTGAACCAGTCTTGGGGAAATTGTGGAATGCTGAAGTTTGTGTTGATTGGTGTAATCCAAGGATAGTATATTTGTCGTATGTTTGTGACTGTGGCGTAGTTGAGTACCTGTTGTACGTAGGTGTTTTGGTTACTGCTTAGGAAGAAGTACGCCGCTCCTAGACCTAGGAGTATTAGAAGAATAAGTGTTATAGCGATGACGGCTTTCCGGGAAACCATTTTTTCACCTACGCATAATTGTAAGCTTTCCCTTTGTAGTAGAAAATATTGTTTTTGATAGTGATAAAGTTTTTGAATGTTACAAAATTTTGGAGAATAAAAATTACTGTAGAGAATAAGAATTACACAAATTAGTGTTAAATTAGTGTTAAATGCGTAATATAAAAAAGACCGCCACTTACGAAATTAATGAGAAGTTTATCGCTTTTATCTCATTGATGAATAGTGAAGTATATTTGAACTCGGTGAGGTGAGGCAACTCGAAGCCCGCTTAGAAACCATAAATTTAGTTCCTGTAGCCACGCGTAGGGTAATATTTTAAGCAAAGGTGGTTACGTTTAAATATCAGTGCTTCTGTTGGGAAAGTTTCATGTCCTGAACTCAGGGGATGTTACTTTGACCGAAATTGATATCATGTTCAGTGAGGATATGGGAAAATACGATTTTGGGCCAGGGCATCCTTTTAGAGGAGATCGGTTCACCAATTTTATTGAACGTTTTCGAGAGGAGCTTTTGAGTGTGAGATCGAGATTTGAAATTGTGGAGCCGAGATACGCTACCGAAGAGGAAATATTACTGGTTCATGATCCTCTTTACGTAGACTATGTTAAAAAGACGGCGGCGAGGAACGGTTTTCTAACGCTGGATACTCCTCTGTCCCCTGGGATGCATGAACAGGCGAAACTGGTGGTTGGAGCCGCTCTGGGAGGCGTGGAGAGGATTATGAGTGGTGATGCTTTAAAAGCCGTGGTTATCGGTGGGGGAATGCATCACGCGGGTGTGGATTATGGCGGCGGCTTCTGCATTTATAATGATGTTGCGATAGCTGCTAAGATGCTTCTTGAAAAATATAAGCTTGAGAGGATACTTATCATAGATACCGACGCTCATGCTGGTAATGGAACGGAGGACATCTTCTACGAGGAGCCTCGGGTGCTCTTCATTTCGCTTCACCAGGATCCTAGGACGTTGTATCCGGGGAAAGGTTTTATTTGGGAGATAGGCTCTGGTGAGGGTAAGGGCTACACTGTTTGTGTGCCTTTGCCTCCGGGCTCAGGATATGATGTTTATACTCTGGTTATGGATGAGATCTTCGTGCCTTTGGCGCGTGAATTTAAGCCCCAGATAATCTTTAGAAATGGAGGCAGTGATCCTCACTTTGCCGATACGCTTACTAATCTTGGTCTTTCCATGAAGGGTTTTAGTATGTTTGGACGGTATGTTGGTGAGATGTCTGGGGAACTATGTGGGGGCAAGGAGCTGGATTTCATTGGAAGCGGCTATAATCCCATTGTTTTACCTAACGCTTGGGTTTCCATTATTTTGGGACTGGCGGGTATCGACAGGATTTTACCCGAACCTGTTAAACCTCCTCTATGGCTTGATGACCCGAAACTCGTAGAATACACAAAATCTAAGGTTATTGAAGAAATTAAGTTAACCTTGAGGGATTACTGGAATTGTTTTAGGTAGTGTGTTTAATAATTCTAATGCAATCTGTCGTATTGAGGGTTGTGTGAATTCTTTGTATTGTGGGTGAGTTTCTTTGACTACTAGTAGGGAATTGGCGGCGGATATGCTCTCACAGTATGAGAGTAATTGGAGGAGTGCATCACTTCGTACTATTTTTTATAATACGGTTGATGCGGTGAATGTTGAGGATATCCCTGTTAAAACAAGTAGTTACGGTCTAATGCTAGAAACGATAAAGCGTTTTAACACGCTTGATTATTTACTTATAAGATTTATTAATAAAAAAAGTTTTAGAGAGATGGACCCCTTCTTGCGTAATATGCTTAGAATTGCCACGCTAGAGTTGAAATTCAATTATGATTCCACGGTTCATGTTGAGGACATAGTCTACAAGTTGATATCAAAGAGGCGGGGTGAGGATGATGCGAAATATGCTATGACTATTCTTAGGAAAGTTAATGAGTTCAATTTCGAGGAAGCTCTAAGGGAACTGGATCAAAATACGCAGATGAGTCTCAAATATTTTCATCCCACGTATCTGGTCAATAAGTTTGTAGAAATTTTTGGTTACGATGAAGCGGTAGAGTTGATGCAAGCTAATAATCAGAAGAAGGCGGTCTGGCTTAGAATCAACACCCTGAAAACGAGCATGGAGGAAGCGGTTCAAACACTTAAGAAGGAAGGCACGGGGGTTAAACAGGATGAAGACTTCCCAGAGGTTTTTAGGTTACAGGAAACAGAAAACCCGGTTCCTCTAACACCGGTTTTTAAAGATAGAAGTATAATAATTCAAGACAAAGCAAGCGCAGCTGTAGTTTACGCATTAGACCCTAAACCGGGAGAACATATCCTTGACGCCTGCGCCGCCCCGGGAATGAAGACCTCTTTCATTTCACAGAAAATGAGAAACACCGGTTTAATAACCGCGGTGGATAATAATCAGGCGCGTCTAAATAAGATGAAAGAACTGCTTGAAATTTCAGGAGTGGAGAACGTGGAATTCAAGTTGGCAGATTCAAGGAAGCTATCCGAAGGCAAGTACGACAAGATTCTAGTGGATGCCCCCTGCACTTCTAGCGGTGTCATACAGTCCTCACCCGAGATGAAATGGAGACTGAACCAAAACCAGGTCAACATGTACTCCTCCATTCAGAAGGATATACTCAAAAACACACTAAACCTATTGAAGAAAAACGGAACACTGGTATTCTCAACATGTTCAATTTTTCTAGAAGAGGGAGAACAAGTCATAGACGCAATAAAAGAAAAAGTTACCATTATAAAACCAAAAATTCCCGGCTCCGAAGGCTACAAGGGATACACCTTTTCCCCAAAAATAAAAAGATTCTTACCCCACAAACACGACACCCAAGGATTTTTCATATGCCAAATGAAGCTAAAATAAAAACCCCTTAACGAAAAAGGTCCCCTCCAATCTTCTGAATCAAAAAACCAAAACTCTGAATGAATAGCCCCTTTGTCTGATTGGAAACACTTATAGTATACTTCAAATAATTTAATACTAGGGTCAGCGGTCAAGCGGAGACATATAAATGCCTGAAAAGAATAGCTACAAATACTGTTACCACTGCGGAACTCAGATGGAAATAGGCGACAGCTACTGCCCAAAATGTGGTGCAGACGCTCCACCACCACCAAAATTTTGTATCATATGCGGGAAGAAACTAGCACCTAATACAAAATTTTGTTTAAGATGCGGATTTGAGCAAACCCTACCTGAAGCAGTAGAAGAGTTGGAAGACCTAAACAATGTCAAGTATATTTTTGTCCGAAATAACGCGGGATTAGCTCTCTACGAACAGAGTCTTCTCATGTCTACCGAGTTCAATGCCGACTTACTAGCCGGCTTCACAATGGCAATTTCCAACTTTTCAGTCGAACTCGGCAAAAAAGGCGTGCGGGGCTTAATTTTCCAAGAAGAAAAGGGCACCACTTCAAGAATGCTAGCAGAAGTAGGTGAATATGTAACTGTAGTTGCAATGATGAATTATGAATCCCGAAGCGTAAAGAAAAAATTAAAATTATTAGTAAAAAGAATAGAAGAAGACTGCACACCCATTTTAAAAAGCTGGAAAGGAAACGTTACAGAAATACGAGAAAAAATTGTACCAATAATAGAAGAAGTGTTCAAAGTAAGCAGACTCCCAGAACTAGAAAAACAAAAAATAAGCGAAACACAAAAAGCCCCCCAAATAGAAAACGAATCATCAACAGGAGAGGTAACCTCAGACCAAATAAATAACACAAACGATCAAACAAAAGACAGTAATACCGACGTAAACCCCCAATACATACCAAAGAAAGAACCCCAAGCTCAAAACGAGGAAATCAGATTATAACTTAATTTTTATTTCCTTAAGAATATTATAAGCGCAATATGGGAAAAAGGAGTGCTAGATTCTTTTTTAGATTTTAAAAAAAGAAAATAGAAAGTAGGTAATGAAAGCCATTACTTAAAAAGCACCGCCTTTGCTGTGCCTATTATCGATTTTTGCACGCTGTAAAAAGTATGCTCTATTCTGTTTTTATCCTTTTTAAGTTCGAAAACAATATTATGTCCTTCCTTCAACCAGCCTCTGTAAGCCGCCTCATAGAGTTTCAGGCTACTATCCGATGGCGCCTCAGTCTTATCCGGTGTTAATGGAGAGCTTATTGTTGCAACCGGGGTTACTGCCTCCTGCCATATTTCCAGATCCAAGAATTTTTTACCCTTCTCCTTATACTTTTTTATGACTTTTGCCTTGGAGTGCACCATATCTCCGGGTCTCACCATGCCCCTGAACTGCACATCAATATCCTTTAGTTCCCCGTCTTTTCCGAGCCAATTTACAAGAGCTTGAATCATATAGGCCATATCCAGAAGACCGTGAGCGATAACACCCTTTAAACCAGCCATGACTGCAATCTGCTCATTTGTGTGAATGGGATTCCCATCCCCTGAGGCCTTAGCGTATTCCACTAATTGTTCTCTTTTTATTGGTCCCTTAATGTAGGGTGGTATTTCAAAACCTTCCTCTATTTCATTAAAACTTACCATGTTTATTCCTCCCGTTCAAAATCCTCCAGGTCTTATTATGAAGGTGGTGGTTACCCTGGACACCATTTCGTTATTTTGATTTTTAACAGGTATATTGAACACTAAAAATAACATGTTGTCTTTTACATAAATCTCTTTGATTTCTACTTGCAGCTCCAGTTTATCCCCTGGTTTTACTGGTGCTAAGAGCTCGTATCTTTGTCCGCCGTGTAACAGTTTGGAAATGTCTTTAATGATTCCCTCTTCTCCAAGTTTGCCTAGGGAAGCAAATGAGGAAATCCAGTATACTGAGGTGAATGCGAGTGGAGCTACTAGTTTGCCGTCGTCTTTTTCGAGAAACTCCGGTTTCATATCATCGGTGGCTTTGGCGTAGTTTCTGATTCGGTCTCCGCTTACCTCAAAAGTTACAGGCGAAAAGGTCATGCCGATATATTTATCATATTTGGATTCGCTCAAATTGTTCCGCCTCCAAAATACTTGTTTAACCAGTTCTATCTATGCAAAAAAACTTTCGGAGTGCCTTGTTTTTGCGGTTGTTTACTATTTTTTCGTATTTAGTATTAAATTTTTATGGTCTTATGCGGTTTTTGTTAATTTCTAGTGTGGCTGGTGGATATATTTTATTATTTTTTTTAAAATATATATTATTAACTAAACTTTGGCAAATTTTAGGTTATCTCCATCTGGTATAGAGTTTTGAGGCCCTTCATGTCTGATAGAGTGAACTGCAATATCTGGTCAGCTGTTCTGACCCTCTGGGCGAGTTTCACCAC
>Ga0315314_1000413_pt1 | contig 49438 bp, 50 predicted proteins | sample TDP9_MG_FD_203631 | JGI IMG/M metagenome (GOLD analysis project Ga0315314, IMG submission 203631) | Freshwater sediment microbial communities from Lake Towuti, South Sulawesi, Indonesia - TDP9 | ecosystem: Environmental > Aquatic > Freshwater > Lake > Sediment | place: Indonesia: South Sulawesi... | reverse complement strand
GTAACTCAAGAACTCGCGAAGTTTCTTCCGATACCGACGATCGAGTTTGACGGACAAAATTACCACCTAGACTACAATAGGCCTAAATCTATAGGAAGACTAAGAGCGTTTCACGGAAATATCTCAGTCCTTCTGAGAGCATATGCATACATTCTGCTGCTTGGAGCGGATGGACTAGAGGAAATCGCTGAGACATCTGTACTAAATGCAAACTACTTGGCAAGGAAGGTGCTTGCGTCGGGCCGGTATCAGATGCCGTTCGACTCAAAGAAGGTAAGGAAACACGAGATTGTTGTGAGCACCGAGAAAATCACCGCTGAGACAGGAATACGTGCGCTAGATATCTCGAAGAGGCTACTTGACTTCGGTGTGCACGCCCCGACGATGTACTTTCCACTGATCGTAAGAGAAGCTATGATGATAGAGCCAACAGAAACCGAAAGCATTGAGGCACTTGATCGATATGCGGACATACTCACGAAGATTGCTGAGGAGGCTTATCGACAACCTGATATTCTCAGGGAAGCACCTCAGAACACGACCGTTGGAAGAGTCGATGAAGTAGCTGCTTCCCACCCCAAGACAGTGTGTCTGAATTGGAAGATGTACAGGAGTAAGCAGTCAACTTCCTAGATCCGGTTGCGCGGCAGGCCTTCTGTCTCATGTACACGTTTATTAGTTCGGAAAAGACAAAACCAAGAATCTAGAAGAAGCACAGTCAAGTGTCCCTCTAACGTAAAGGCCGAGACCTGCGGCAGTAAAACGGAGAAGAAGCGAAGTGAAAGTGAACGTCAAGTATTTCGCAACGCTCAGGGAAATCACGGGAAAGCGAGAAGAGCAAATCGAACTACAAGGAGATCCTACAATGGGCGATCTCTTGAAGCGCCTCGTCGAGATACACGGGCCTGCCTTCAAGAACTATGTGATGGAGGAAGCGACAGGCTCCCCGAAAGGTCACTTGCTCTTTCTGATTGACGGAATCAGCATGAACAGCATAGGGGGACTGAACGCAAGGCTCATCGAGGGCTGTGTGGTTGCCTTGATGCCCCCGGTCGGTGGCGGATAACCGGAATGTTCACGGTCACTTGCGCGGAAAATTTGGCAAGTGTTACTTGAAAACATGAGAGACTAGTTTTTTGAATTCGCAGATCCGTGTCAAGTTTTCGAAGATGCTCAAAGTAAGATTCGTCAATAGCAACAATCAATGTTACGTTTGGTATACACTTGAACTACGATCTCCTATAAAGACTCACCATTGAATTGTTTAGTGCCGAGCCAAGGCAAGCACGACTTCGCTTGAGGACAAGAGAGAACATTGAATCCAAACGTCCTTTCACAAGCTAGTCTCGTGGGGTCACCTCTGGATAGCACTCTGCCTCGGATACTTGTCTTAGGCTTAGGCGACCTGGGCGAGAAAGTTACGGAAGGCCTCGTTGAGAATGGGCCCACTGAAGCCCGATGCATATCCATCAGCGAGGAGAGACTACAGCTCGGATCAATCCTTGCTCACAGAGCCCTGATTAGAAAAGCGAACATGAGAGATTCAGAAATTTCGAAGCAGTCCAAGTCGGCAGCAGAGAACACGCTGATGTCTCTTCCGGAGATATCCCCCTCAATGATCGACAATGACTTGGTGTTCATAACCGCGGCTTTGGGAAGAGAAATAGGATCTCCTGTTTCGCCGGCTCTGGCTCAAGCCGCAAAAGCAGGAGGAGCCTTAGTTATTGGGGCAGTTACAATGCCACATTGGCGCGAAAAATCAAGGCTATACTCCGCTGTCCATACTCTTGGGGAAATGAGAGATGCCTGTGACGCGTTGGTTGTCGTGGATAGCAACAGGCTTGAAGGACTTCCCGTAGACATTCAGGGAGCAGGCATCGATATCGTTGCAAGTGACCTATTGAGCCAGCTCATAGGGGGAATCGTGGAAACGCTATCAACATCCAGCCTAATCAATATCAAATTCAGAGAGTTTGCGAGAATCATCCAAAGAAGCGGATTCGCGATTCTAGGGATGGGCGAGGCGAACACTTCTGATCGACCGGAGGAAGCAGTCAAGAACGCATTCAATTGTCCGTTGCTTCACGTAAGCCACGATGGCTTCGCAGGTGCATACCTTCATATCAGGGGCGACGACAGTCTTACCCACGCCCAGGCCTCGAAAGTTGTAGAACTCGTTTCAGGACGACTTGACCTGTTGTCTGGCATCATATTCGGCGCGAGTGCGGATTGCTCTCTTGGTGACTGTCTACGTGTCACCTTGATGCTGACGGGCGTGAAGTCACCCCAGCTCCTTTCGGCCTATAGGGAGACCCAGACCCAGATGTATCAGAAGGAAGAGGAGCAAGAACCAGAACAGCAACTGAGAATAGATCCCGATCTTTACCAACTAGAAGACTTCTAGAAGTATCTGGCCAGAGCCATCCCCAGCCCTAAGATTCTATTCCTAACGCTTGTTGAAGAACCGCAAGGAGTTGTCTTGCCCGAACGAATAGATTCAAGGATGCCTTCAACTGAGGGAGACGAGACCTCAAGCAGAGTGTAGGCGTCACCTATCGTCGACGGAATATGAGAGTCGCTTCCAGCCACCATGGAGACTCCCAAAACCTTGGCCGCCTTCTCGGACCTTCTCTTTGCAAGCCAGAATGGAATCATCGCCGAGTTCACCGTCTCTATCCCATCAACACTATTCCTGAGATGGAGCGGATCCACGCTTGGACTTGAAATGTCATATGGATGCGGAACCACTATAACGCAATTCTGGCCACGAAGCAACTCGATTGTATGATCTGCAGACAGACCTCTCGGGACAGCATCACATATACCTAGAGCAACAATGTGGCCATCCCTTGAACTCACCTCAATCCCGGGAACAACCAAGATCTCTTCAGACCGATAAGATGAAAGCATATCATGCTCTGTGACCGCGATCCCGTCGAGTCCGCGTCTCTTAACGATTCGAGGAATGATATCAGGGTCTGTGAACGCGTCCTGTGAGCATTTGGTATGAACGTGCAGGTCAAGCTTGAGCAGCATTTCTGTCCAACCCTGAGTTCAAGGCGTAGAGATCATGTCGAGGGGCCCTTAAGTTTCCCGACCTGTTTCTCTATCTCTGCGTCCTCTATCCTTCTAAACAACACTTTGGGTTTCCTTATTTCGTGTCCGGGGGCGATCTGAAGAGAGGAGATTGAGTTCCAGCCCTGATCACATGCCAATCCTTTCAGATTCAACAGCTCCCAGAGGGCCTCTGCCGAGTTAGGAATGAAGGGCTCGATCAAAATGGCAAGGGACCTGACGGCGTTTGCACTAAGGTACAGGCATGTGGCCGCTTTCTCCACATTCGCCCAAGGCTGTTTCCTCTGGAAGTATTGGTTACAGTGGTTTGAGAACTCGAGGATTCTCTTGAGAGCTCTGTCTAGCTCTATTCTTGATAGTTCCTTCCCAACCTGAGGGCCCAGAGCTTCGATCCTATCTTGAAACTCCTGGTCCAAGTCATCGAATTGATCTGGCTGTGGGACTTTGCCGTTGAACCTTGACCATATGAAAGTGAGTGTTCTATGCACAAAGTTGCCCAAGTTGGCAACAAGCTCGTTGTTCACCCTTCCTTGGAAGTCTTTCCAGTCAAAATTCACATCCGATTGGCTGTAAGGAGTGATCGCGGCAAGATAGTACCGCAAATAGTCTGCTGGGAATGTGTCGAGAAACTCTCTCAATCCGACGTACCATCCCCGACTCTTCGAGAACTTGCCTCCCTGAAGCAATAGGTGACCTCTGGTCGGGATGAATTCGGGCAGCTTGTATTCACCGACACCGATCCTCATGGCGGGAAGGAATAGGTAGTGGTGGTACACTATGTCCTTGCCGATAAAGTGGAAGATTGTTGAACTATTCCAAAGCGCTTTTCCATCGATTCCCTTGCTCTCCAAGAATTTCAAGGTGCTTGAGATATAGCAGAGATGGTTGTCGAACCAACCGTAGAGCACCTTTCCCTTTGCCTTATCGAGCGGTATTGGAACGCCCCATTCGATATCTCTGGTTATGTCCCAGTCTTGAAGGCCTTCCTTGATCCAGTTAAGTACGTAGTTCTTCACCTCAGGCTGGAGGCTATCATTTTCTTGTAGCCACTTCCTCAACGGTTCAGCGAACTCAGACAGTTTCAAGAAGAAGTGTTCACTAGCCCTCTTCTCAGGCTTCGAGCCGCAGATTGCACAGTGAGGATCTTTGATTTCACATGGCTGAAAGGCCTTTCCGCATTTTTCGCAACTGTCTGAGTATTGCTCTACCGCTTCACAGTACGGACATGTGCCTCTCACGTACCGATCAGGTAGAAACTTCTGACAGTGAGGACAGTAAGGCTGAAGAATCTCCTGCTCGTAGATGTGACCTTTCTCATAGAGGCGTCTGAAAAAGTGTTGAGTCAGATCTATGTTCTCCTTTGAACTCGTTCTGTCAAATATGTCGAAAATAATGGACAGATCCCTGAAGTCCTGTAGGTCACGCTGGTTCCAGTATGCAACGAACTGCTCAGGCGCCTTCCCCTCTTGCTCTGCAGCAATCAGTATCGGTGTTCCATAGTCATCTGTTGCGGAGACGAAGGCTGCTTCAACCCCATTCAGCCTACAGAACCTGACGAAGATGTCAGCCGGGAGATAGGTGGAGGTCACATGGCCAAGATGTATTTCCCCGTTTGCGTATGGAAGAGCGCAGGTAACTATGATCCTATCCCAAACAAGATTTTTCGTACGAGCCAAGTCATGTAAATCGCTTGAGGAGGCGTTTAGAATCAATCCCTCCGTAGACTTTCCCCTTAACGTAGTCCGCTTGCTGATTAACCTTTCCATGATATCCCATGTTTCCTATCTGTGAATGTGGTTCTTTCCGGATGATCTCTTGCTACAGGAGTTCGGGGATCCACGCATTGCCGTATCCTCGTCTCCGGACCACTTGAAATATCCTTAGCGAAGATATGATTTTGCTTCAAGGCTAGAAGGATTCCCATGATCATGCTGACACTTGTTCTCCATGAGTTGACATGAAACCTATGACTGTCTGTTTCAACTTTCTGAAAAGGCGTTTAATAGGCCAACTATCAGTCTAATGTAGCAGAGCGGGTCTCAAGAGGATGAGTAAGGACTACCAAGTTCTACTTGACAGGGCTCTAGAGAGGATTCCGAAGAAGAAGCATAGCGGAGAACGCTTCGAGCTGCCAAGGCCGCAAGTAATGAATGCGAAGACAAGGACTTGGATAGGAAACTTCAAGGAGATCTGTGACTATCTGAACCGAGATCCGCACCATGTCTTGAAATTTTTGACAAGAGAACTCGCTACAGCCGCCACGTTCGATGGCTCGCGTGCAATATTCAAAGGAAGGTTTGGTCGAGAATCCATCGAACGTCTCCTGGACATATATATCAAACGATACGTAATCTGCGGCATATGCGGCAGACCTGACACGAAGATGGTTAAGAAGGCAAGGTTCCAATTTCTAGACTGCGAGGCATGCGGGGCAAGATCCTCAATCCTCCCGGGATAGCAAAGTGAAGGGATCGATGGATCAGGTCTATCTTCGGATCTTCAAAGAGAAGGGATATGTCGTGGTCGCCGCCTGTGACAGCAATGTCCTCGGAAGGACGTTTCGAGAAGGAAAGCTGAAACTGGAGGTTGCAAACCGATTCTACGGAGGAGATCTATGCGGTATCGAAGAAACAATGCAGGCTCTACAGGCTGCTGATATAGGAAACCTAGTCGGAGGAAGGGTCATTGACGCAGCTGTTCAGAAGGGACTCGTGGACCCTGACGCAATAGTAACGATTGGCGGAGTGCCTCATGTTCAAATCATCAAGATTAGTAGACTCCGCTAGGAGACACAGCTCTCTGACATACACTTAATAGCTGGCCGTTTTTTCCATTAGGAACAAAGAACCAGAAAAGGCGCTTCAATAGTGGGAAAGAAGAAAGTGCTCAGTGAAGGAGAGCTGAGAGAAATGGTTCTCCCAGAGCCAGACCAAGTGCTCGGCATAGTCAGTCAGATGCTTGGCTATGATAGACTGATGGTCAAATGTGCAGACGGCCACGAGAGAGTTTGCCGTATTAGAGGAAAGATGAAAAGAAGAGTATGGATCAAGGCGGGCGACGTGGTGCTTGTTGGTCCATGGGCATTCCAACATGACACAAGAGGCGACATTCTCTGGAGGTACACTGAGAGTCAAGCGAACTGGCTCAGAAGCAACAAGTACCTGAGCATAGGCTGAGGAAGAACTGAACGTGGCGGAAAAGGCCCTTGAGAAGAAGCTGCGACTCAGGGAGAGAAGATATGAAGTCGAGCAGCTGATGAAGGAGAAGCGAAGCGAAGAGTTTGAAGCCCTCGAAGAGGTTTTTGACAAGCCCACATTAATGCTGATCTACCGCATGTTGAATCAAGGGCACTTGTCCCAGCTTCATGGATGCGTTAAGGCTGGAAAAGAATCAAGGATTTACTGGGGAAAGGACTCTAAAGGAAAAGATGTCGCGGTCAAGATATATCTAAAATCATCAGGGGAGTTTCGCAAGGGCAGATTGATCTATCTGGAGGGGGATCCTAGGTTCCAGAGAGTTAGGAAGGACACGCGTTCACTTGTGTATCTGTGGGCTCAAAAAGAGTTCAAGAACCTTCAGGTTGCTTTCTCGGTAACGGTGAGTGTCCCTAGACCAATTCTCGTGAGAGGAAACATCCTAGTAATGCAGTTCATTGGAGAGAAAGGTACACCTGCACCACTATTGAAGGACCTGCAGCTTGAGAAACCAGCAACGTTGTACAGGGCATTGCTAAAGAATGTTAGGTTGCTCTACGTAAAGGCTGGTCTTGTTCACGGAGACCTGAGCGAGTACAACGTTATGATATGGAGGAATAGACCCGTAATATTTGATATATCTCAAGGAGTCTCGTTGGAGCATCCGCTGTCAGATATGTTTCTGAGTCGTGACTTGGAAAACTTGAATAACTATTTTCGGAAATATGGCGTCGACGTAAAGCCGATTGATCAACTTCACTCTTGGGTGACTGGAAAGAATGCAAACTAAAGTCACTTGTATGATACCAAGAGATAGAGTGGGCGTACTCATCGGATTCGAGGGAGAAGTAAAGAAGAGAATCGAGCGCACACTTGGCGTCCAGCTAACAATTTCAGGCGAGACGGGCGTTGTGGAGATAACGCCTCAAAGCGAGAACACAGATCCCATTTCACTTCTTAGAGCAAAAGATATCGCGACTGCCATCGGAAGAGGATTTTCACCTGAGAGAGCCTGCCTGCTATTCGATGAAGACATGGTCTTGGAACTGATAGACCTAAGAGAATTGTACGGAAAGAACGAGAGCGATATTAGAAGAGTTAAGGGCCGAATCATAGGTCAGGAGGGCAAGACACGAAGGATAATGGAAGAAATGACGAAAACGAGTCTTTCAATATACGGCGATACAGTCGGAATAGTGGGAGGATATGAGGAAGTCGCCACTGCCAGAGAAGCGGTAGACATGGTATTGAAAGGAAAGCAACATGCAACGGTGTACAGGTTTCTTAGGGGGAGGCGTCGAGAAGCGAAGAGGAAACAGACTCTGGAGCTGTGGGAAAAGCCTCCTCCGCAGCAATGAGGCCAACTATTAAGAAGAGACTTCTTCTCAATTCCAGATTCGGCCACGTCTTCAACTTAAGAACGGGCCGTGTTAGATTGATCTAAAGCAATTTGGATGTAGAAGCATTGCGGGAGTTGACGATCCTCCGTCATTCACTTTCATCACATAGGAATGGAGGAAATAGAGCAGACTTGAAAGGATTGGTGGAGGACCTTGACTGAAGTCTTCCAAGAGATAAGCCCAGCGGATTTCTTCTATAGGAACAGGGACATCGCTGGTTTCACAAATCCTTCCAGAGCCATATACTCAACGGTTCGAGAACTCGTCGAGAATTCCTTGGACGCCTGCGAAACCTACAACCAACCTCCCGACATCTATATCCGAATTTCGCAGATTTCGAATTCAGAAGAAGGCCCTGGAACATACACTGTCAGGGTTCAAGACGATGGGTGTGGCGTTCCACCAGATATGATCCCAATGGCTTTCGGACAGGTTCTTTTCGGATCGAAGTACAGGCTCAGACAAACAAGGGGAACCTTCGGTCTAGGCGGAAAGATGGCGCTTCTCTATGGGCAGATCACGACGCACGCTCCGGCTCGAATCATTTCAAGCACGGGACGCGCGAGGATCCATGAGTACGAAATTGCGATTGACATCCAACGCAACAGACCGATTATACTCAAGCGGAGAAAGCATCCCAACCCGACCAAATGGCGAGGCACTATTATAGAGTTCCAAACTGAAGCAGACTACACTCGCGCTATGTCCAAGATTCTCGAATATATGAAACAGACGGCGATAGTCGCACCTTACGCTAACCTGACATTCGTCGACCCGAAGGGCCGCCTCTACAGGTTCATTAGAGCCACAACAAAGATGCCCAAACCTCCAAAGGAAACCACTCCCCATCCCCATGGTGTCGATGTGGAAGCTTTGAAGAGAATCATAGAGGCTACTACGGCGCGAACGATGAAGGAGTTCATGAAGAAACACTTTCAACGAGTCGGGGATGCCATTGCCAGAAAATTCTTGGACAATGCAGGGGTGAGCTACAAGAAGAATCCAAAGAGGCTTGAGTCAAGCGAAATAGTAAGGTTGGTAGCAGCTATGAAGAATTTTAAGGGGTTCTTGGCACCAGATGCGGGTTGCCTGAGCCCGCTGGGGGAAGATTTGCTTGAAGCGGGGATAAGAAAGGAATTCTCCCCAGAATTTGTAACCGTTCACCAGAGAAAACCAGCCGCCTACTCGGGTTTTCCATTCATCGTCGAGGTTGGCATAGCATACGGCGGGCAGGTTCAGAACGCTGAAAGCGTAGCATTGTATAGGTTTGCAAACAAGATCCCATTGCTTTTTGATGAGGCCAGTGATGTCTCTTGGAAAGTGGTGAATTCGCTGATCGACTGGAGGCATTACAAAGTTCCTCCAGATGCCCCCCTAGCAGTCCTCGTGCATCTCTGCTCCACAAAGATTCCATACAAAACAGTCGGCAAAGAGTTCATCGCCGATAGACCTGATGTCGAAAGAGAGATACTGAACGCTGTGAGGGAAGCAGCAAGAAGATTGTCCATTTTCCTCTCCAAGAAGCAACACTTCGAAAGAGAAAGGAAGAGGCTGGACATATTTGAAAAGTATCTACCGAAGATCGCCTCATTCTCCGCTAAACTCGCGGGAAGGAAGGGTGTTCCCGAGATAAAGCCGCTTTTAAGGAGCGTCATGAAGTATGGTCCGGAAGACGAAAACACAGAAGATACCTAAGAGCGTAGTGAGACAAAAGAAAGAGAAAGTTCTCACTAGCCTGGAGAGCCTAGGAACCCAGATCTGCCAGCAGATCGACCACAAAGAGTTCCCATGGATGAAGATGCCCAGCAGGTCAATACAGAACATTCTCTACGACCCTGAGACAAGGCAATATGTCCTAGGGAACCGGCAGGTCAGGAGGAGTGCAAGAAACATTAGGCACATAAGGCCGTTTACTCAGCTCGTCTGGACAGCCTCTTTCGTAGATGAGCTATCTAAACAAACCAGAACAAGCACACTGAGAGATGTCTTCTATTCTGCCCAAGCATATGAGATGGATTTCATTGACCAAGCAGAGAGCGACGACATAATCACCGATCTGGAGACGCTTTCAGGCATGGCAAGGGAGGATTTCAATGTCTTCCCTGAAGAAAGATCAGCGATCTTCGGAGATCTCACGATTGAGTACACAGTTCCTGGTTATCAAGGAAAAAGAATGAATCTTGCAAGCCATCCTGACGGCCTGATGATTGGCCCGGCCATGACGAACGCCGAGTTTGTCGACTGCAAGGCGAACAAGGTTATTGCAATAGAGAAGGGCGCATTGTTTACCAGATTTGTGGAGGAGAAGGTTCACGACAAATACAGGGCGATTCTGGTTCAGACTGCAGGCCAGGCTCCGAGGGCTACCAGAGCCTTGATCAGGAGGTTGAACCAAGAACTCAAGCTTCCAGTACTCATATTGACAGATGGCGATCCTTGGGGGATGCACATAGCTATGGTGATAATCTCTGGATCTGCCAATGCGGCTCATATCAGAGAGCTTAACACTCCAGATGCGAAGTGGGGCGGCGTCTGGGCGAGCGACATCGTGAAGTACAAGCTTCCAAGCGGAGGACTCACTGACCTAGATATCAAGAGGCTCTACGAACTTAGGAAGGACCCGCGGTACGAGGGAAAGCTGTGGAAGAGGGAGATCGAGACGTTTCTGCGTACAAGAAAGAAGGCAGAGCAGGAAGCATTCAGTCGTTACGGTCTGACATACATTGTTGACGAGTACCTTCCGGCGAAGCTCGAAGAGATGAAGATCTAGAACAACATCACAGTCGCCCCTAACTGCCTAGACGACAGGTTTTTGGCTTCGGCAATACTGCAGGAAGAGAACAGATGACAAGCTTGGCGGAACGCAAAGCTGACAGAGTCCTAGATTGCATCGGACTTTTCTGTCCGGTTCCTGTGTTCAGAACAAGAGAGGAAATCGACAAGATGGCAGTAGGGGAAGTTCTCGCCGTCCTTGCTGACGATCCAGCTGCCGAGGAAGATCTTCGTTCATGGGCGAAGAGGACTGGGCATGAGATACTCGAGCTGAAAAAAGAGTCTGATCACATCTCCATATTGATACGAAAAACCAAGTAGGAAAAAATAGGATGAAACGCGTCTATTTCGACTACCAAGCCGCGTCCCCTGTCGACCCCCGCGTAGTCGAAGCTATGACTCCATACTTTGGAACTGCGTTTGGCAATCCCTCGTCAACTCACGGCCTCGGTCAGGAGGCAAAGGCTGCAATCGAGGAGGCACGAACAAGGATCGCTTCATTGATCGGAGCTAGGAAGAAGGAAGAAATAATCTTCACATCGGGTGCAACTGAAAGCAACAACTTGGCATTAATTGGAATCTCACAGAGAAACAGGGAGAAAGGCGATGTCATAGTGACCTCAACGATAGAACACATATCGATCTTGAACATCTGCAAGTATCTTGCTAGACTGGGATTCAAGGTAAACCATGTACCGGTCGATGGCTACGGCATGATTGACCTAAGAGACTTCGAGAAGATCGTCTCTGACAGGACCATCCTTGTCTCAATCATGTACGCGAACGGAGAGATAGGAACAATAGAGCCAATAGCAGAGATCGGAAGAATTGCACATGCCCATGGAGCAGTCTTTCACGTAGACGCTGTTGCTGCAGCCGGCAAGATTCCTCTAGATGTGGTGAGAGATAACATCGATATGCTCTCCTTGTCCTCAAACGACCTGTACGGACCGAAGGGCGTGGGCGCGCTTTATGTGAGAGGAGGAACTCGAATAGCCCCGATCATTGTTGGCGGAGGACAGGAACGAGGATTGAGATCTGGAACGGAAAACGTACCAGCCATCGTTGGAATGGGAAAAGCGGCGGAGATAGCTGTCCAAGTAATGGCTGACGAATCGGTACTACTCACTCGGTTGAGAGATCGACTCCACGCAGAAATCGCTAATGAGATCCCATATTCGTACTTGAATGGGCATCCGACGGCCCGTCTGCCGAACAACCTCAACATGAGGTTCAGCTACATAGAGGGGGAATCCCTTGTGCTTAGCCTCGACATGGAAGGGGTAGCAGTCTCTTCCGGGTCCGCTTGTTCATCGAAGACTCTTGAGCCTTCACACGTGCTCAGAGCGATCGGTCTTGCTCATGAAGAAGCCCATGGCTCGTTACTCTTCAGTCTAGGCAGGTGGAATGATGATGATGACGTAGATCGGGTGCTAAGCGTTCTCCCCGGCATTGCTAGCAGACTTAGAAGAATGTCACCTCTTACCCCAAAGGAATTACAGGTGTGATGAATGTACAGCGAGAAGGTAATGGAGCATTTCAGAAACCCAAGAAATGTTGGTGAGATCCCTGACGCCGATGGCGTTGGGACCGTTGGAAATCCCGTCTGTGGTGACATGATGACCGTGTACATCAAGGTCCGCAACAATAGGATTGAAGACATAAAGTTCAAGACTTTTGGCTGCGGCGCCGCGGTGGCAACTAGTAGCATGGTTACCGAATTGGCCAAAGGCAAGACATTGGAAGAGGCAGCGAAGATCACGAGGAGCGATGTAGCTGAGCATTTAGGAGGATTGCCGCCAATAAAGATGCACTGCTCAAACTTGGCTGCTGATGCTCTCCACAGTGCGATTGAAGATTACCTTAAGAAGAAATCTGAGTAGTCTACTGTATTGTAATGGCTCCGCTCGGGCAGTTCCTTACGCAGGCAACACAGCCCGAGCAAGAAGCATCCATCGCGGAACAATCGGAACATGACTGAGAGGCCCTTCCTCCAAGGCATGCGTCCTCATCTTCAATGCGCACAGCCCCACCGTGAAGCATTAAAACGCCCACAGGACATACGATGACGCAGACCCCACACGCATCGCAGCTCCTCTGATCTATTCTGATCCTAGGCAATCTTCCTTTCCCACTCCAATCTGCCGGTGACTATTGCTTTGGAGCTCATCAAGTTTTCGTGTGGATGGAAGGAAGAGGGGGGAGCGATTCCCGAAGACGCTAGCAACCCTTAACTGCTTCTCAATCAAGATAGCTGAGAAGGTGATCCATTGACCGAACGGAAAGGCTGGACTTGGGAGAACGCCCTTGATAGGGCTATTTTGATGGAGGAGCAGTCGCACTCTTTGTATCTCTCCGCCCTTAAGAGAGTTCTCTCACAAGGCAGCAAGACCCTTCTTGAGAACTTGGCCCATGATGAGCTTCAGCATAAGACGAAGCTGGAGGAAGTCAAGAGGACGAAATCGTGGAAAAGACTTGGTTCTGAGACCAAAGATGTAGTAGATCTTCAGATCCTAGATCGGGTAGAGGATGTCCGGCTTTCTGAAGATGCAACATATGAGGAAATACTGATTTTCGCAGGCAAGCGTGAGAAGGAGACGCATGAGTACTACCTTGAGCTGAGTATTAGACTGGCGGACACCGCTACCGGCGACGTATTCAGGAAGTTGGCGGACGAGGAACTGGGCCACAAAAATAGGATTGAGAAGGAATACGAGTCGGTCGTAATGAAAGAGGGCTAGCTAGGATTTAGTCTCCTCGGGTTTCTTTTTCTGCTCTGTTTCCGGTATGGCGAACTCCCTTAGCTTCTCGGCCATGCCTTGAAGTTGCTTGTCAACTTTGTCGTTGATGGATCCGGGCTCGAACGTTTCATCCGGTAGCCTTCTGCCGGCCTTAAGACCTGTTAGCACCTCTATTCCTTCATCGACTGTCTTTATGGGATATATGTGAAACATGCCTCTGGCCGCTGCCTCAACCACCTCTTCCTTGAGCATGAGGTTCTGGACGTTGCTTGCCGGAATTAGTACACCTTGAGCCCCTGTCAGTCCTTTTGCCTTACATATCTCAAAGAACCCTTCAATCTTCTCGTTGACGCCTCCTATTGCTTGTACCTCCCCTTTCTGGTTGACTGAACCTGTGACTGCTAGGAATTGTTTTACGGGCATGTTTGCCAACCTTGATAGAATTGCATAGAGTTCCGTGCTTGACGCGCTGTCTCCTTCGACTCCTTCATAACTCTGTTCAAAAACCAGTCGAGCGGACAATGTCAGAGGCTTGTCTTGCGAGTATTTCTGGGCTAGATATCCGCCCAAGATCATGACTCCCTTGCTGTGTATCGGGCCGCCCAGCTTCACTTCTCTTTCAATGTCAACCAGTCCCTCCCGTCCGATCCCGACGCTCGCTGTAACTCGAGAAGGCCTGCCGAATTCGTAGTCTCCGATTCTCATCACTGACAGTCCGTTTACTTGGCCAACGGCTTCTCCGGCGGTGTCAATAAGAAGAACGTTCCGTTCGATATACTCTCTTATCTTCTCCTGAATGAGACTTGACCGGTATATCTTCTCGTCCATTGCCCTCTTCACATGCTCTGCCCTTATGAATTTGGACTTATCTTGAGAAGCGTAGAAGCTGGCTTCTCGAATCAGATCGGCTATTACGGCGAACCGGGTCGAAAGTTTTTCTTGGTGATCAGCTAGCCTTGAACTGTATTCGATCACTTTTGCAACTCCTGATCTGTCTAGATGTTTGAGGTTCTCGCGGCTGCAAATTGTGCAAATGAAAGATACGTAGCTCTTGATGTTCTCCTCTGTTCTTTTCATATCAGTGTCAAAGTCAGCCTTGACCTTGAAGAGTTCACTGAAGTCCGAGTCATATGCGTACAAGAGTTGAAAGACGAGCGGATCTCCGATCAAGATCACCTTCAGATCCAAGGGGACTGGTTCCGGGGACAGTGTCTTCGTCGTCAGGAACCCATAGCGTTCTGCTGGATCCTCGATCACAATCCGGCCATTCTTCATCGCTCTCTTCAATCCGTCCCATGAGAACGGGTTCTTGAACAGCTCCTCGACTGGGACCACTAAGAACCCGCCGTTGGCTTTGTGAAGCGATCCGGCGATAATTAAAGTGAAGTCAGTCGTCAGTGCGCCAAAGACTGCCTCCTTCTCAATCCTTCCGAAAAGGTTCGTGTAGGTCGGGTTTAGCTCCATCACTACAGGAGCGCCTTTGAGGCCTGAGCAGTCGGCTATCACATTCACCTCATATTTTCTGAGAGGAAGTTCCCTCAGCCATGGAGTTGCAAATGGCAGACCAGCCTGTGCGCTCGGTCTGGCAATGAACTGTTCATAATGCTCGATCATGTCATTTTGCACATCCTTGAGATAGGCTGTAACTTCGGAGAGATCCTTGTATTTCTCAACTAAGTCAGTGATCATGTGGCCGATAGCGTACAAAGCGATATCCTTGTCCGCTTTGGCCAACTCCTCACCCAGCTTTTTCTCCAGTTCACGGATTTCTCGGACAGCATCTTTGAAACGCGCGTCTAATGCTTCGCGCTTCTTCAGGATCTCCTCCCGAATTCTCTCACTCAAGCCTAGAAATTCCTCGTCTGTCAGAGGTTTGCCTTGAATGACGGGGATGAAGATGGGACCAATCTGTGTGATCTGAAAGAGAAACCCATCTCTTCTGGCCTTCTCTGCCAGTTCTGTCAGAAGATCCTGTCGCTTCTTCTCGTATCCCTTAGCAATCGTCTCTCTTTTTTCTTGGTAGTCCTTGCTCTCGAAGGTTTTCTGAATCGCCCTTCGAGCCTCTTCTACGAGGGACTTCATGTCTCTGCTGAAGATGTTTCCCAGTCCGGCTGACAATCGCAGAGCGTTCGGCTGATACGTGTTGCGAAAGTTGCTTACGTAGCACCAGTCAGAGGGCAAAGGCTTGCTCTTGGCAAACTCCTCAAGGAAACTCTTTACTGCTGTTGTTCGGCCTGTTCCAGGCCAGCCTGCGACATAGATATTGAAGCCTTTCTCTCTTATCTCCAAGCCGAACTTCAGTGCCTTTACCGCTCTTTCCTGACCCACAATTGTATCTAGAGGAACTGCGTTTTCAGTCGTCTCACAGGTTACGATAGAGGCCTCGCACGGACAGCGAAGCTGTGAAGGTTTGAGTTCATCTACCATGGATACCAACCGCAAGACATCTATCGCTGAGCTTATGGGTTGCTTCCAAATCAGCTTTTCGAATACACGGTTGCAGGCGTGCCCCTTTGCAGCTATCTTCCGATCCATGACGGTCGAAGTGCCGTGAGGACGTGCTCAAGAAAATGCTCCTCAGGCAACGCTCCTACCACTGCAGCATCATATACAGCTCGACCGGATTCCAGCTCAAAACCAAGTGATAGCGAGATTCATCTTCATTATTCAGTTCATCTGCGGAAAATCCGGTTTGTTGTGACTAGCATGTACTATGAAATGGCTAAGGCTATGTTCAAAGGATTTGGGATGATCTGTACAGTAGCGAACAGTTTCGCATAGCATCAGTTTCGAATGTAGGGTGCCTCGCGTCGCCTTTTAGACTCCGACAGTTTGATGACAGACTGTAACTTGTCCATGGGTCTCAACTGGAGTACTCCTGCTTTGGCCGCAGATTGCAAGAGGTCATGTGCCTTCTGAGTTCGAGTTATTACAGTGCACCATCCTACCTCGGAGCCTGCATGTCCAATTGAAATGTCAGCTAGTTCAGCGGTGAAGTCTTGGCACTTGCTGCATCCAAGATGTACGTAGGATTCTAGGTTCTTGACAGGTATGTCGAGCTTTGCTTCGCCGCCATAGTAAGCTTTCAGATGCCCGTTTCTTATCTCGATCTTACTGATCATTTCAAGGTCTAGCTTTTGTTGTTCTTTGAGGTAGCCAATGAAGAGGGGATTGTACTTGTAGGTGTTGTAGCAGAAGAGACCGACGGCGAGTTTGACTTGTTCCGCGAGCTTCCGAGCGCCGTGAGGGGACGTAGCGACTCTTCGAAGTGCTTGGATTTGACACGGCATACCGACGAAGGCAATGCTGGAGCCAGGGTATCCAGCTGTCGCCTCTGCCAGCGCGCCCAAGGAGCCTGTTGCGGTATATTTCGAGCCTGCATTCAAGAGTAATTCGTCCCTTGTGCTTGCGATCGCGGGATGTGGCCTCCAAGGCGCTTCAGAATCCCTTCCCACTAGTATGACATGGTGGACCAGCTTCGTTTCAAGAGCACATTGCAAAAGCGCCGTAACCACTCCGCCGTCTTGGCATCTTGCAAGAACTTGTTCATCTAAGCATCGTGCAGAAAATGCGCCCAGCTTCACTCCCAGCAGCTCGTCAGCTGTTCGATTCCTTCCGAAAGTGAATCTCTCAACACTTGGAAGAGGGAGCTCGACTCTAGGACATCCGTAGTAGCATAGTTCGCATAGAACGCAACGACCTGCCAATGTGGGTTTCTCCTCATCTGTGTAGTTGATGACGTTCACTGGACAGGAGGCGATGCACGATCCGCAGTACATGCACAGACCTGTGTTCACTACTTCGGTTAAGAGGCTACCAAAAATCTTCGGAGGCTTGCTCAAACTTCACGACTCTCCAATCGTCATCTCGTTGAAGTATCGTGCCTTCAAATTCTTATGTTTTCCCTGATAAGTTCATAGCGAATCTTCCGTCCTTGCCTGAGCGTTAGGAAAACGATGCTGTCAGAGTTGGCCTTTGAGTCTGGATTCTTTGCAGGAAGAGCGTTGACGGCTCTACTACTAGATGTATTTGGCGCCGCCGGTCCGGATCGAACGGACGACCAACGGGTCTCTGCGTTCAGACCACGCGGTATAACAGCTTCAGCCTCAGCCTTGGATTGACGGTTGAGTCCGCTGCTCTACCACTGAGCTCTCGTCCGTGCCTTGGAGCTCACGAACGGCGGCTCGTCTATCGGCGGCGAGATTGACTGTCAGGGAAGGTTGCTATTTAAGGATTCATCGGCCTGCCTGCGTCTGCTTCAATGCATGGCCAAAACGAGATGAAACCGCTCATCAAATCGTCTGAATCGTCATGAGTTGATAGAGGGCTTAGAGAAACCCTTAAACAACCCAAGCCCCTCAAGGTGAGAATCGAGTGGGATGGGGCCCGTAGCTCAGCCAGGTTTCGCAGAGACTGAGAGAGCAGCAGGCTCATAGCCACGCGGATGAGGGAGACCTGTCGGTCGGGTGTTCGAATCGCCCCGGGCCCACCAATCTTTAGCCGAAGTCATTCATTTTTGACATTCATCGTTTTGCGAGAACGTTTGTGGCATGTTTCGAAAAAGGGGGACTGTTCCTAGCAGCTCAGTCTATGTTCGGATCTCGTGCTTGCCAAGGTTCCTTGAAGGATGCGGGAAGCGAGTTACCTACTGACGAGAATGAAGAAAAAAGAGGGGGGACGTAACGGCTACTCGGGCGGTATCTCGCTGAGCAGTGTCTTCAGGTCGATGCCCATCTTCTTGTTCTTGAATGCATAGTACACGTATAGAGCTAGTCCTATCCCCAGAATGAGGCATGATATCGAGATGTCCATTGGTGCCATGACCGTTGCGTTCGTAGCGAAGAAGAACAGGCCTAAGCCAAAGGCCACAACTCCACATATGGATGGAAGCGGCAATCCTCCGACTTCAGCCTTGATGCTCTCGTATATCTCAGGCCTAACTATTGGAAGCAGAGCCAATGCAAGTCCCGTGAACGTGTAGCCCAACAAATACATGAACGTCGCGTTGATTCCACCTGCCAGTGACCTTAGAGGGCCGAGCACAGGTGAGGATATGATTATGCCTATGATTCCTCCGACTACCATGAATATAATCGCCCATGTCGGTGTGTGGAACCTCTCGCTGACGTTGGCGAACCTCTCCGGGAAGAGTCTATCGAAGGCCAGAGAGAATACCCGTCTAGTCTCCATCATCAACGCCGCAGGTTGCACGTGATACAGGCTGAAGGCGCCTGCCGTCGCTATCAGGAAAGCGAGAAGAACGTTTCCTCCGGTGAAGATCGCTGCGAACATCGGGACCACAGGCTCAATCCTTGGCGTGATCACGAATTGTGCCCTCGCCCTATAGTATGCCCAGTTGTATTGTGAGATAAAATCGCCTCCTGCAAAGAACGTCGAGGCCGCCAAGCTAATGTATATGACTGCTGTGATAAGTGTGCCCGAGATTATTCCGACAAGCATGTTTCTCCTCGGATTCTTTACCTCGCCAGACCATTGCGCGGGGTTATGGAACCCGGAGTAGGCGAAGAGCGCTGCCCCTGCAACTCCTCTGATCGTGGCGTCGAGGTTTGGTGCGGTGGGTTTCCAACCCGTGTTCTGAGCGATTGTCACGATCTCTTGGTAGGATCCTGTTCCCCAGACTGCGTCCCATGCCTTGCTGAAGGTGGCCGGACTAAATGGATTACCAAGTTGCATCAAGATTGCAATGATGCCGCCAACAAGAGGAACGAACCATATTATGGCCGTGTAGGCCTTGAATACGGTTCCTCCGATCGTTATGAAGAACCAGACTGTCAGGAGAAGGAGGATTGCACCTACGAGGATTACTGTTACATCAGGTGGTGCCGACAGAAATGTGCCGAAATCGGCCAGGGCTGCGTTGCCCGCTCCCTTCCCTAGAATTCTGAGGGCGACGCCCCACAGAGTTACATCTGTTACGAGCAGGAACCCTATCGAGAACCATCTACCTAGAAAGTTTCCGATTGTTACGACATAGCCAAGTGCTGGGTTAATGGTTCTTGAGATGAAGACGTAGTCTCCACCGGCCCTAGGCATGCAGGATGCGAGCCACGCGTATGAGATCGCGAAGAAGAAGGCCGGGATCAGTCCTATGATGAAAGCTAATGGCGCATCTGAGCCGGCATAAGTGTATGGCATCCTTATTGACAGTCCCCAGATTCCAGCGCCGATCATGTTGTTCATGGCCATCATGAGCACCATGAAAGGACCAAATTCTCTGACAAGCCCAGTAGCCTCTCGGACGAAAAGAGTCTTAGACATTTTCTTGCCCCGTGAGATGAAAGCTTCGCATGTCCTATATAGGACCTTCGATCCCTTGTGGGACGACAGCGGCTCAAGAAGCTGGGGCTAGTTAGCTACCCGCCAGTGACCTTGAATCTTCTCGCCACTTAAGAACACAAGGTAGCCTCGCAACACTCCCTCGGCGTATTCAGACCCAGGGTTGACACATAGCGTTCTGCCGAACCTTCTGAAGCCAGCCGACTCATGTATATGTCCGTGCAGCCCCAGGAGAGGCTTGTACTTCTCTACGATGTGTCTTATCGCCTTGCTACCCATCGGCGCGAGTTCCACTCCTCCCACGCTGACTTTGACTGAGAAGTCTTCCTTCAGCTTCGGGGCAATGTCCAGTCCTGAGTTGTATGGAGGCGCGTGGAAGTTGCATATCAGTTTCCCATAGCTCTCGGCCTTTGTCATCAATTCTTCTAGCATCGGCTCAAGCTTCTCGTCAGGCAACTCTCTGGTCGTATTCCAAGGAGTCGGGTTTACCCACCCACATGACACCATATCATAACCGTCAGGAAGACTAACAAGCTTCTTTTCACATGCTACAACTGAGTCGCTCTTTTCAAGAATCTCATCAACAATTAGACGATCATCGTTTCCAGGAGAAACGTATAGCTGAGACTTACCCTTGAATCTCTCTGAGGCAAGATCAACCCACTTCTGCATACGTTCAGCCATGAGTTCATTGAATTTTCGTTTCTGAGCATCTTCGCTGCCGCCCAGTCGCTCGTACTCTTCCTTCTCGCATGGGTAAGGGTAGTACCCGGAGTTCGCAATCTTAACGCATTCCTCGTCAAGTTGAGCCTTCGTCAACTTGACATCTCTGCCAAAGAGGTGATATGAGTACTCCTCACCATCTCTTACCATAGGGATAACCATCTTCCCAGTGAGATCTCCGCCCAGAATCGCAATGTCTACCTTGTGGTAGTCAATGACCTTCAGGAACTTTCTCCAACATATGTCACTGCCGTGAACGTCGGAGGCGAAGAAGAGCTTCAGTGTCATTTTTCATCACTTAGTTTCGAGTCCACTATGATCCACTGTCGCAAATATAACTTGTGAGATCAATCATTGATTGCGTCTAGGGCTACATGCATGCAAGTTGCGACTCCGTGATGACACTTGGAGTCCCTAGCAGATCGCTGCGTTCGTTGCCGTGAAGACCGAATAGGGACTAGGTTCTCAGAACGTTGTGTACTTGCCATTTACCCCTAACCTTTTCTACTTTCTCGACCAAATTGAATCCGAGAGATAGCGTTTGACGCGTTGCGTTCTCTTTCAAGACTATGATGGAACCACATACGAGCTTGAGACGCCTCTGATGTCGAATGTCGACTACGGACGAATCACGGCGGACCTTGAGGTCCCTAACTACGTCAATAGGTCAAACTTTCATATCGAGAGGGGTTTGGTCACAGTCTGGGCTGGACTGAACGCTCATCGGATGGAGGAACTCTTCCCAGCGACTGCCACCAAGAAACTGGCCAAGGAACCGGTACCTGTACTCTTCTTCGGCGGAGCAGCGGTCCGCATGCTGTGCCCGAGCGCAAACGAGCCTTCAAGCCCGTTCTATCGTGAATTGAACGACATAGACTTGATTGCGCCCAAGAGCCGAGCGCAGGATCTCTACAAGTTGCTGCTTGCTCTTGGCGATCTTTGCGGAACAAGATATTACTATTTTGTGGCTCGATCTGATCGCAGATTCAATGCGATGAGAGCTGGTAAACGGTATCGCGTAAGGACGGTGGAGAAGATCCTTGAGGACGGAAGTGTTCAATGTGGAGTGCTTGACATATTTACTGACTCTATTGACCTAAGACACAAGGTCGATGTCCGCGATGTATTCGAACTCTCGAAGAATAATCTGTACACAATAGGGGTGCACAATGTCATTCTTACCAAATGCCAATACATCTTTGACGTTCCGTCGAAGGCGCGGGAGGAATTGGTCCGTCAGCAATTGGACTATAGGATTCTCAACTATCCTGAGTATAGGGCTGATCGCCTTCTGATCGGTATTGAAGAGAAAGACATGAAGGATCTATGTGCGATATTCCTTGACCATGAAATAGGAGAGGAACAGAACGATATTGGCTTAGACAAGATACGCAAAACCCTCGAGAAAGATAGGAAATTCACCCTAACTTTCAGGCTCAACCTTGAAAACATATTGAGAAACGAGGCCATCCTGAGAAAGATTGGAATTCCAAGTAGTGATATTACGCGGGTTTTTGACCGTATTCAGAGTATTCTAGATGCAACGCCTGGGATCGAAAAGAGATGGAGCAAGCCTTGGTGGAATGTCGATGTTGAAACGCCTCAGATATTTGGTAAGTCCTCAACTGCGTAAATGTTTGAAACCTCAGGCGTAGAGACTGTCAAGATTCTCGTACAAGTCGTGAGTCCCAAATACGTTTTTAAGCGTTGAAAACGGAACAAGGCCTCCGCAATGGGGAGGACGATGCCTACAGAGATTCATGATGCCGAAGAATTTGTCAAGCTCTCCGAGACAGCTCTTGCCTGCAGAGTGAAGAGGCTTAAGGATCTGGTGAAACTGAAACTTCGAACTCCCCGTATGCTCTATACTATTAAGCTTGAGGCGGCCAAGGCAGAGGAAGTCCTCAAACGTATCAAATGTGAGGTTCGCGAAGTCTAGCCTCCTGCTAGGAAAGGCTCTTGAACTTCCACCTGCGGAGCCTATTGTAGAGGAACGATTGGTGAGACTGACAGACATTTTTCAATCGAAGGCTCAGACTAAATTGGTTGAGTATATGCTTGAGAATAGGAGCAAAGTCTTCAACCAGTCCACATTAGCAAGATTCTTGGACTGTTCCCCCTCGACTGTGGCCAGAATCATTGAACCGTTGATCGCGGCCCGTATCATCACATATGAAAGATTCAATCAAGGAATGAAAGTTCTCAGCCTGAACATTGATGATGAGAGGACCAAACTGTTTCTGGAGTTCCACGAGAAACTCAAGTCACTTTGACTAGGCGGAAGAACAGTTATTACTTCCTGTTCTCTTTCTCGAATAAATTCTTGAACTTCTCAGCCAAAGACTCACATATGAGAGCACATACTCGCCATTGGCGAAGGTTATGATTGATTCTGAGCTGCTCCAATGCTTCACATATGCTGTCTTCTTCTTCAGGGTTCAATGCTCCGTCCCGACATCAGCCCGTATAGACAAGAGCACCATATAAAAAGCTGACCGTAGAAATCAGCTACAGATACTTGAAAAGGCTTGCATGAACCGGAAGAGTTTGAGAATTGAAGGTCCTTCGGAGAGATCTGAGACACGGGATCATAGAAGTGCTAGTTCAGACTCTGGATGATCTCTGGCATCTCTACAACATCATCGAAAGGGATGACCTGGTTCATGCAAGAACAAGTCGCGAGGTTAAGATGGAAGGAGTTGGTCGCCCGTCGAGCCGTAGAATGTCTGTCTCTCTCACCCTGAAAGTGGAAAAGGCATATTTTGACAGAACAATTACAAGGCTGAGAGTCTTAGGCGTTGTGACTGAAGCGCCAGAGGATCTTCACATTCAGGGTTCCTACCACACATTGAACCTTGAACCGGGGCATCAAGCGGTCATCGTCAAGAGCCGCTGGCATAGTCACCAGCTGGAGAGGCTGCAACGAGCGGTCACAAGGCAGGAACCAATCGTACTTGTTGCGATTGATCATGACGAGGCCTGCGTTGCAGTTCTCCGTAGCTACGGCCTCGAAGTCAAGGCTCAGATCCGATCCAGACTTCCGGGTAAGAGAGAGCCCGAGAAGCGCGAAAATGCTCTAGGGAAATACTACGGCGAAGTCCTGAGCTTGGTCGCTTCAGTTAGCAAAGATCTGAAAGGGAAAATCGTCTTGGTTGGGCCTGGGTTCGCAAAGGAGAGGTTTGCAGCTTTCGTCAGAAGCAAGTCTCCAGTGGTCGCAGCGAAGATTGCAGGAGTGAAAAGTGTGAGTAGCGCGGGCGAGGCGGGAGCCTATGAGGCAATCAGATGCGGAGCCCTCGAAAAGGTCTTGAGGGATAGCAGAACATTGGAAGAAGTTTCCGCGGTAGAGGAAGTTCTGAAGCGGCTTGGAAGCTCGAAGGGAGATGTGTCCTATGGGCTGGGGCAGGTGTCTCAAGATGCGTCGGAGGGAGCGATTGGGCAGATCCTGATACTTGATCAGACTATACGCGAAGCTGAAGAAGAGAGGAGAAGAGTGATTGACGAGACAATTCGAGACGTTGAGAGCAAGGGTGGTAAGGTGTTGATAGTCAGCAGTGAACATGAGGGAGGTGAAAAACTGAACTCGTTGGGAGGCATTGCTGCATTACTGAGGTATCCCAAGCATTGGTGACAGCCCCCTCCTCAGTCACTTGTGGTTATAGTGAACCGAAAGAGGCTTGCCTGATAGAAGCTTTGGTCTCGAGCTGAGTTACAGCCTTCTTCTCGAATGATATTCTCGTCTTACAGCCGGGTTCGATTCGATGATCCTCTTCAAGGCCTCTTCAAACTGTTCTTCCTCTGACAATGGGACAACCATAAATATGCCAGTTCTGCCGACTTTGTCTCTTCGGGTCAGGACTCTAACTCTCTCCTTGACTATGTCTGGGCTAACGTCCAAGATCCTTGCCACTTCTGATTCTCTTCCGATGACCTGAGACTCGAAGTGTCCTTTCTCAGTTGGCTCTATTAGAGTAAGCCTCTTTGTGACCCCGGGCGCTCTATGACCGGATCTTATAGCTTTGAGGTCAATCATACCGCCGAACCTGTAGAATTCGTATTCAAGTCTCTTGAATTTCAAGAGAGGGAAGGTTACGGAGGCTGTCTCCTCAGCGTTCAGATATATGTGAGCCTTTGGTGAGTGACTTGGTGTCGCCTGTGCAACCAGCCTTGTGAATAGTCTGTAGCCTCGACGAGTTAGACAGAGTTCAAGCCTATACGATGGCACAGTGTATGGTACGAGGACATCGATATCACTGTCCTTTTCAATGTCTCCCCTTGCCACGCTGCCATGAATTACGGACTGGAAGCCCTCTTCTTCCAATGCTTCCATTATCTGCCCAGCAGTCTTTCGTTTGTCCTCGAGGAGGTTCCAGTGGGATCGGTCGTAGATGTGTTCGACTCTATCTGCTCGGCTGACTGGCTTCTCAGCCATTCTCAACCACTTTCAAGTGGGCAAACGTTTCTAGCGACCCAGTCCAAGTAGGGTGCGTAACCCTTCTCAACCTTCAAAGCAATGATTTCAGGCAGCTCATAGCTGTGAAGAGCTCTTATCCTATTCTCAGCCTTCTCATAGATGGAGAATCTGGTCTTCATAATTAGTAGATGCTCCTCCGACTCTTCAACTTGGCCTTTCCACCGATAGATAGAATCGATCCTTGTGATGTTGACGCATGAGACGAGACGCTCATCTACGAGAGTTCTTGCGATCTTTCTCGCTTCATCTAAGGTTCCACATGTCGAAAGCAGCAGCAGGGCGTCTGCCTGACCGGTTGCTGTACGTATCTTCTCCACATTCCGCTCAGACAAGTCTGGCACCATCTTTCCTGACTTCTGTAATCATTCTCCAATAATGAGTTTTCGTGACCGTTGTCAACCGATGAGAACAATCGATCCAAACTATGCAACATCTCAGTCGTAGATTGAGGCTGAATCGTGGTCTGTTCAAATTTAAAAGATAGTTAGGAGTGTCTCAAACGGTGAAGAAGCAAGCATCTCGGGATGTCGTCGTGACTTGGTTGAACAAGCCTTTCCATGGATGCAAGCCGCAATCGGCCTAGGCATCTACTTGGCAGGGTGGGCTGTACTCTTCATTCTGGTAAGGCGCTTCAATCTCGAAGAGAGAGGGCTGAAGGTTGGTCCACTATATTTCGTGTATAAGACCACCTCGCTTAATCGAACTTTGGAACGCCTTGCGAAAGTATTCCGAAGGGGCTGGCGTGTCTTCTTCAGTATGGGAGCCGCCGTCGGTGTTGGAATGCTCATTCTCATAGTCTACCAGCTTTTGAGAAACGCCTTTAACCTAGTCTATAGGACGAGAGAGGCTGGGCCAGTCCAAGTTCTTCTTCCTATACCCGGGGTCACAATGAGCTGGGAGAACTTTCCATACGCGGTCGTTGCAATCTTCGTTCTACTGGTAACCCACGAGGCCGCTCACGCCATAGCAAGCATCGTCGAAGGTGTCCCGTTGAAGTCTTCCGGAGTGTTCTTAGCTGCGGTTGTGCCAGGCGGTCTGGTGGAGTTAGACGACGAGACGTTAGATAAGAGCCCTTGCTCAACGCAGCTCAGGGTGTTTGCCGCAGGCTCTTCAGCGAACCTAGCAGTCTCATTGATCTTTCTTATTCTCATGGCGAATTTTGCGTTGACGATAACACCCTTCTACAGTATCGCTCCATCCGGGGTTCTTGTGGGAGGCGCAACTACTGGTTATCCGGCTGAGCTCGCCGGAATCAGGGCTGGCGACATTATCGAGGGAATCAACGACACGAAGATAGCAACGATCGAGGAGTTGCGGACTTTCATGGCGCATATTGAGCCCAATGCGCGTCTCGTAGTGTTGACTTCACGGGGAAGGTTTGAGCTTGTGACGGCGCCAGACCCGGGTAACAAGACACGCGCCATACTTGGGGTCAGCCAGCTCTCAAACCACGTGAGATACTTGCCGAAGTTCAGCTTTCTTTCCCCTGATCTGCCTAGCCAGTTGTTCAACCTTGAGTTTTGGATCCACTTCGTCACGACCAGCGTCGCCATGATCAACATGCTCCCTCTGTTTCCCTTCGACGGGGACAGGTACTTGCTGGCGCTTCTGCAGTCCTTGGGCGTCAAGAATGTGAAGGCGGTGAGATCGACGATGAGCGCCTTCTCCTTCATGATCCTAGCAATGAACCTGTTCCTTTCGTATGTGACATTTGGATTTCTGAAAATGTGAAGGTATGGCATTTGAGATGCCGCTTCTGCAGGAAAGAAGCCTTCTACAGGCGATCGTATGAAGGAGTTCCACTCTGTAAGACGTGCTTTCTCGAAGATGTTGAGAAGAGGATTCGAAAAACGATCTCCAGATTTGACATGTTGAGGTTTGACGATCATATAGCAGTGGCTGTCTCAGGAGGGAAGGATAGCCTTACACTTCTTAGGGTTTTACGAAAGACCGAGAAGAGGTTTCCGAAGGCCACCCTCACAGCGGTGACCGTTGACGAGGGCATTAGGGGATACAGGGCTGAGGCCGTCAAGCTGGCTCGGGAGTCGTGCAAGGAGCTCGGGGTCGATCATGTGGTTGTTTCTTTTCGAGAGCTTTTCGGAAAGACTCTTGATCAGATAGTCAGATCGAAGAAAGAACTCTCCCCATGTTCGTATTGTGGAGTTTTGAGACGGAGGGCAATTCACGTGGCAGCCAAAGAGGCGAAAGCCAACAAGATTGCAACAGCCCACAACTTGGATGATGAGGTTCAGACCATTCTCCTGAACATTTTTCATGGAGATGCGAAGAGGATAGCGAGGGTTGAACCCGTGCTTGTTGACCCTGCAGGCCGCTTCCTGCAGAGAGTCAAGCCCTTGTGCGAGATACCGGAGAAGGAGGTTGCTCTGTACGCTCACCTTTCAGGAGTAAGGTTCCAGACTTGTCCCTGCCCCTACTTGGAAACAGCGCTTAGGAACGACGTTAGAGAGATGTTAAACCGAGTTGAGGAGCGACATCCTGGGACCAAGTTCACTATCTTCAGATCGATTGAGCGGCTTCGAGATTCCTTGAAGGCATCTTTGGCTCGTGTAGAGCTACGAAACTGTCTCCGATGTGGTGAGCCTACCACTGGATCCGTCTGTGAAGTATGCAAGATGTTGGATAAGACCATTGAATGCCCCGGAACGTGACGATTCCAGGTAGGGATTCGGTCAGTGTCATTGCCGCCGTTCTTGAGGGCTGCAGTCTGAGCCTGGTCAGGCGATCGGATGGTTCACTAGGATTGTCGAATACGAAAGAGAGTTTAATATCGGGCTGTTGGCTCAATTCACTCTTGGCGGTGGTGAGGGATCGGGGAGATAGCCGTTCCCTGTTGCCTGAAATCGGCTACATGCAGGGATCCGCTAACCTGTGGGAGTGGTGCCACCGAACGGATGTGGGCCTTGGTTGCTGACAATGACATCTTGCCCTGCCAGGCCGGTGGAGCAGAGGCCTCTTTCGAAGGAATGAGGCTACCTGTTTGCTGCTGAACCCGATCAGGCTCGGAAGAGAGCAGTCGTAAAGCAGACAACTCGGCGCTGGCAGGATCACGAGGTGTAGGAGGCAGCTGAGACACCTACGCCGAGAGGAGTGCCTATCTCGCGGGGATGTCGCCACCGCTATCTTCTGTCCATAAAGGCTTATTTGAAAGTCGGAGGCAACATAGCAAGCCAAAATTCCGGAATGACAGGTGCCAACAGTACTTGAGCAAAGAATCAAAGAAGGCGCTGCCTGAGGTCAAGCTCTTCGGAAAATGGAGCACGCAAGGCTTAGAGGTCGCGGACCGTGGATTACAGCGATACATTGCTCTCAGGCCGGTTCTGACTCCTCACACAGGTGGACGCCACGAGCACAAACGATTCATGAAGTCTTCGATCAATATCGTGGAAAGGCTGATCAACGATATGATGAGGCATGGCAGAGAAGGAGGCAAGAAGGCGAAGGCGACTGGCATAGTCAGAAACGCGTTGGATATTGTTCATTTGAAGACTGGAAAGAACCCTATAGAGGTTCTCCTCAAGGCGATTGAGAACTCTGCTCCATGTGAGGAGACTACTAGGGTTAGCTATGGTGGAATTGTCTATCACCAAGCCGTCGATATGGCACCTCAACGTAGACTCGATCTCGCCTTGAGGTTCATCAGCGACGGAGCGAGACAGGCATCATTCAGCAATCCCAAAACCATCGACGAGTGCCTAGCTGATGAGATAATCGCCGCGGCTGAGAGAGATGGCAAGAGCTTCTCGATCAGAAAGAGAGATGAAATGGAGCGAGTTGCGTTATCGTCTCGCTAAGATGAGATGAATTCTCTTTTTCGTTCTCTTGCGGTCTCATTATTGAGTCAAAGGTTAAATATGGCGCCCTTGCCTTAAACTAAGAATCGCTTGAAATCCGGAGGAAGTATGCTGGCTTGAGCGCATCCCAGAAACCGCATCTGAATCTGGTCGTGATTGGCCATGTGGATCACGGCAAGAGCACAATGACAGGCCACTTGCTTTACTTGACAGGTTATGTAGACAAGAAGACGATCGACGAGTACGCAAAGGAGTCCGAGAAGACAGGTGCTGGAGATACCTTCAAGTTTGCTTGGGTATTGGACAGCCTGAAGGAAGAGAGGGAGAGAGGAGTCACTATAGACCTGAGCTTCAGGAAGTTTGAAACCCCGAAGGTCTTCTATACAATTATTGACTGTCCTGGCCACAAGGACTTCATAAAGAACATGATTACTGGCACTAGTCAGGCAGACTGTGCGATACTGGTCGTTTCCACTAAGACTGGAGAGTTCGAGGTAGCCGTAGGGCCGGGTGGACAAGCTAGAGAACATGCATTCCTTGCAAGAACCTTGGGTGTCAATCAACTCGTTGTGACGCTATCAAAGATTGACGATGCCACAGTTAACTACTCAAGGGAACGAGTTGAAGCATGCAAGAAGGAAGTCGAAGGCCTGCTGAAGGCTGTTGGTTTCGACACCTCAAAGATCAACTTCATACCTATTTCAGGTTGGACGGGCGACAACTTGGCGAAGCTAAGTGAGAAAACTCCGTGGTACAAGGGCCCAACCGTCGTTGAGGTTTTGGACACGTTCGTCGCACCTCCGAAGCCGATAGACAAGCCTCTCAGGATTCCGGTTCAAGATGTGTACACCATTACTGGGGTCGGCACGGTGCCAGTTGGACGTGTAGAGACAGGAGTTCTCAAGACGAATGATGTGTTGCTCTTCAATCCTTCAGGGGTCACAGGAGAATGCAAGACCATTGAGACGCATCATGTGCAGATCCCGCAGGCTGTGCCGGGCGACAACATAGGCTTCAACGTCAAGGGAATTGCGAAGACTGATATTCATAGAGGCGATGTGGCAGGACATCCGGACAAGCCGCCGACGATAGTCAAGGAGTTTGTCGGCAGAGTGATCGTGATTCAGCACCCAACAGCGATCGCAGCGGGCTACACGCCTGTTCTTCATGCGCATACAGCAACGATGGCGGTGACGTTTTCGGAGCTGCTTCAGAAGATTGACGCGAGGACAGGGCAGGTGACTGAGGAGAAGCCATCATTCCTCAAGACGGGAGACAGCGCGCTGGTGAAGTTGAGGCCCGTCAGGCCCATGGTCATCGAGAGCTACTCTGAACTTCCGCAACTTGGAAGATTCGCCATCAGAGATATGGGATCAACCATCGCAGTAGGGGTTGTTCAGCAGATCACTGAGAAAGCTGAGAAGGCTTAGCCATCCCTCAACGCTTTTAAACGTCGCTAGCTTCTAGTAGTTGGCCCGATTTGGCTAGGGTGGAGAGTAAACTTCCGGGATGGTCAGCAAGGCGAGGATCAGGCTGTCGAGCACAGATCCGAAGGATCTGAGTTCGATATGCGATGAGATCGGTAAGATAGCAGAGAGAACCGGTGTCAAGCTTAGGGGACCGATTCCACTTCCGACCAAAAGGCTGGTTGTGCCCACAAGGAAGAGCCCGTGCGGAGAGGGAACTCACACATGGGACAAGTTTGAGATGAGGATCCATAAGCGCCTTGTAGATGTTGACCCGAACGAGCGATTCCTTAAGCGTTTGATGAGGATAAAGACACCTGAAACAGTATTCGTGGAGATCGAACTCGTATAGGATCTCGCCTTCAGCTGTTGGAGCTATCCTTCTCGGTTCATGCACCTGATTCATGTCGGTTTTCTGGGCTAGGCTTATCTACGTGACTTGAGTTCTCGTAAGGCGCCTTCAGCCGTAGGAGACACGTTTCATGGAGAACTCGGTTGAGACACGCAACGTTTCTCGGATATTCAAGAGCGGGAAGACCGAAAGGTCCACTCGAGTGGTGAAGGCACTTGACGATGTTAGCATCAGCATTAGGAGAGGAGAGTTGTTCGGTCTTCTCGGGCCAAATGGGGCCGGGAAGACCACGTTGATCAAGATTCTCTGCACGCTCCTTCTTCCCACCAGTGGTTCTGCGTATGTGCGTGGGCATGATGTCGTCAAGGATGCGGGCCACGTTCGAAAGATAATTAACATGGTCACGGGAGGCGAGACCCCGGGCTACGGTATTCTCACCGTTGCCGAGAATCTGTGGTTCTTCTCACAGTTGTATGGCATCAGGGGCGACATCGCTAAGCGCAGGGTGACAGAGCTTCTTGACACAGTTGGCTTGAGCGATGAGAGCGCGACAAGGATGAACAGACTGTCCTCAGGGATGAAGCAACGAATGAATGTCGCTCGAGGATTCATAAACGATCCTGAAGTTCTCTTTCTCGACGAGCCTACGCTGGGACTTGATGTACTCTCTGCGAAGCACATACGTGGATACATCAGAAACTGGGTGAACAAGCAGCCTGAGAAGACTGTTCTTCTGACAACGCATTACATGGCTGAGGCGGATGAGCTCTGCGATCGAGTTGGGATCATACATGAGGGAAGGATAGTTGCGTGCGACAAGCCTTCAAGCTTGAAGGCGATGGTGCGGGATAGGACAGTCTTTCAGTTCAACGTCGCTGGAAGCGGTGACTACGAGAGGCTCAAGGCGGTCAAAGGTGTTGTAGGTCTCTCTTGGACGCATCATATCGAAAGCGATACGTCAACATTGAAAGTTGTCTTGTCAGATCAAGCAGTTGCCTCAGATATTGAGTCCGCATTGAGAGCTTCAGGTTCAAGGATACTGTCAGTTACGACGCCGGAGCCGACCTTGGAAGATGTCTTCATACACCTTGTGGGGAAAGGACTGGAGTGAAACCAATCGCCTATTCAGGTGACCTAGAGAGAAACTTGCGGACGATAATCGCCAGGACGTATGTCCGCATAGTTGGTAGCGGGAGGGAGCCTAGTTGGCTTCTATGGGATACTGTGCTTCCTATGCTCACCCTGAGTGCGTACGTTTACGTTTACAGGGTCATGAATGCTCCACGTGAGTTTACAGGGTTCGTCATCGTGGGAGGGGCGATGATCGCGTTTTGGTTGAATGTTCTCTGGAATATGGCGGCTCAACTCTATTGGGAGAAGGAGACAGGAAACCTAGAGCCATTTCTGATAGCTCCAATATCGAGAATGGCCATGCTTATGGGAATGGCGATTGGTGGAATCTTCAATACAACGCTAAGAGCGCTGGGGATTTTTGCGGTTGGAGTATTTGTCTTTCAGGTAGAATTCCTCGTTGCGGACCCTCTTGCTGCGCTCCTCGTCTTTGTCCTAACGCTTGCTGCACTTTACTCTCTGGGTATGGTCTTCGCCTCGGTCTTCCTCATGTATGGAAGAGAGGCTTGGCACACCTCGCATCTTCTTCAAGAGCCAATATACTTTCTCTCGGGATTCTACTTTCCAGTGAAGTTTCTGCCCTTTTGGCTTCAAGTTGCGGCTTCAATAATCCCAGTGACTTTCGGTTTAGACGCGATTAGACAGATACTAATTCTTGGCGCTGGTCTGAGCGAGGTTTCGCTTCACGTCGGCGTCCTCGTGATCTTCTGGCTTGTTCTCCTTTTCATGGCGAAGTGGATGCTGCGATATATGGAGGACCATGGACGCAGCGAGGGAAGGTTGACACTGCGATGGCAATGAAAGACATCGCTAGGTCGTTTAGCCGCTCGGTTTGGCTAGGCTGGAAGGTTGATGCCAATTGGACTGATCCTTGGCTCTTCGCCATCTACTCGGTGATCAGGCCCATTGCAGGGATGCTCATAGTTATCTTCCTGTTTCTTGTTGGGAGCCAGGTTGGAGAGAACACTGACCCGAAGTATCTGACCTATGTGTTTGTTGGAAACACGTTCTTCATCCTTGTGGCTCAGATAATGCTCTCTATGGGCTGGGTGATTCACGAGGACCGGGAGCACTACGAGGTCCTGAAGTACGTCTACATTTCGCCGGCCAGCTTCTATGTCTACCTATTGGGTAGAGCCTGTAGCACTGCGCTGATGGCGCTGGTTTCAGTTGCGATCTCTCTTCTCTTTGGCGTCGCTGTCCTGCAGATGCCTATAGACTTTCTCTCCGTCAACTACGCTGCTCTGAGCTTATCGCTGGTCATTGGGCTTGTTGCCATTTCCTCTTTCGGTATGATTCTGGCAAGCGTGGCACTATTGACTGCGAGGCACGGAGGAGGAATGGTAGGCGAAGCCGTTGCCGGAGTCTTCTATCTCTTCTGTGGTGTGCTATTCCCTGTCTCTGTGTTGCCACCGTGGGCTCAGGCCGTGTCGAAGGTTCTGCCGTTGACGTATTGGATGAGTGCGATCAGGGGTTCGATGCTTGGCGCCAGGCCTACAGAGATCGTTTATGATCTGACTGTGTTGGCCGGATTTACCGTGATTTTCTATGTTGTGTCAATGGGCGTCCTTAGGCTTGCAGACTATCTTGCACGAGACAGAGGATTGATTGATATAACCACAGAGCACTAGGCGCGACGAAAGCTTCGGGTGTGGAGGTTGAGCGATAGAGGAGCAGCGCGGACACTGCTTGTGGCCTCGATCCAGTATCAGGCGTACTACCTCTGCAGGTTCAATCTTGCGCCCGTTCTACCTTTGTTAATTATTCAGTTTGGGTTAAGTCATTCAGAGGCTGGAGCGCTTGGTTCGATGCTCTTCGTCTCATACGCGCTGATCCTTTTTCCGGCTGGGATCCTCGGCGACGTGTTCGGACCGCGAGCGATCATTGCCCTCGGAGCACTATTGTCTGCAGCTATGAATGTTGTCTTCAGTTACTCAACTTCTCTTTCGTCAATGTTGATCATCCAATTCGTAAATGGATTGGGGCAGGGCATGGCGTGGGGACCTCTGACAAGGCTCATGGCCAACTGGTATCCACGTGAGAGGATGGGGTTCGTGATGAGCCTTCTATCCATCCCACCGGCTCTTGGGCCCCCGGCTGCGTATGTTCTCTCAGGATACCTAGCCTCATTTTACAGCTGGAAGACTGCGTTCCAAGTTCCTTCCCTGATACTGGCTGTGATATCATTGCTGTTTGCACTTCTTGCGAAAGACAACCCGTCAAGCTCGCGCCAAAGTCGTTCGTGGTCTCGAAGCACATTCCTTGAGTTACTGAGAAGACGTGAAATCTGGCTTGTAGGCGTCACATATCTTGCCCTTTCAGGTGCGATCCGTGGACTTTTGGTTTGGTTGCCGACCTTTTTTGTAGAACGGACAGCAATGACGTTGATCGATGCTTCGGCTCTTGCAGGGCTGATATCGCTGCCTGGGATTCCCTCGATGTTCGTGGGGACATGGATTTCTGATGTCAAGTTGCAGGGGAGGAAGAGCGTCGTGATCGCTGCTTCGCTTCTAGCTCCTATCCCGATCCTGCTGCTCCTTCCGTTCGTTAGAGAACAAGTGCAGCTCCTGTGGCTGCTTGCTTCTCTCTTCGCCCTGTTCTATTCTGCGGGAGGATTGTACTTCGCCTATCCATCGGTTCTAGTTCCTAAGGAGCAGGTGGGAGCGGGCTCGGGGCTGATTGACATGCTTGGATATGTCGGAAACTTCTTCGGGACGATGGCGATAGGTATCGCGGTCGATACTTTCAGGTCGTATGATCCGATGTTCCTGATTCTTGCAGGCATGGCGCTCATAGGAACCTTGGCAATAGTGACGGTAAGGCCCTAAGATGGGGTTCACTCGGTTTATCTATGCGGGCCATATGTTCAACATATGACGACAATGCAACCCAAGGCAAGACTTACTCGAAAAGTGTGGAATGTTCTACTGCGGAATCCTGAGGGCTTGAGCCTCAGGAAACTCTCAAAGGAAGTAAGTATCTCTATTCATCAGGTGGGTAGGATTGTGGCCTTGCTAGAGAGAGAGGGGAGAGTAACTGGACTGAAGGCAGGAAGGGCCAAGGTTGTGATACCAGCAACTGCTAAGATGAGAGGCGTTGAGAGTCCGACCAGCGTCCTGTGGGGGCTCCTTGGAAAGGGAAGAGTGGAGAGAGAGGAAGCTGGTGAAGAGGCTATGGGTGAGGTTGCGACAAGGCGGATAGCAAAGACTAGGCCCTGATGCCACGTGAACCGATTGACAGCTAGATTCGTCGATACGAAAGTGTTTCTCTACGTCATGAGACAAACGGTCGTGGAGGCTAGTCGATGGAGGTTAGTCGCGTTATCGTTTGTGACCTGAATTATTCCGTCGATCATCTTCTAGAGCTATCTCTGAAGCTTGGATTCAAGGTTGGCGGGGTTCAGCTTGCACTAATCAAGCCCAATATTTGTGGGCTCTACCATCCCTCTCTGGATCTCCTGTCGAGCGTCGTGAAGTTTCTGTTGTCTAAGGCCGAATCGGTGGTGATCGGTGAGACAAGGAGCATGATTCACGAACCCGAGGAACAGTTTGAGAAGCTTGGCGTGACACCTCTACTGAAACGTTTCGGTGACCGAGTAAAGGCTGTTGATCTTTCTAACGATGAACGTGTGGGGGTCCAAGTCCCAAATCCACATGCGCTTGAGAAGATCGCTCTTCCTAGAACGGTCTTGGAGTCGGATGTTCTTGTCAATGTTCCGAAGGTTGGTACCCATTCGACGACGCGTTTGACGTGTGCTCTGAAGAACCTGTTTGGCTTGTTGCCTCAGAAGCGCAAGTACATTAGATACCATCCTCTTGGGATGGACAAGGTGATCGCTGACATAGCTCAGATTGTGAAGCCTGATCTGAACATCGTTGATGCTGGGAGCAAGGCGATCTTGGGTGTGGATGCGTTGGCTGTGGATGTTGTGGCCTGCAAGTTCGTAGGCCTGAACCCACTAATGATTAAGCACTTGAGGCTGGTCTCAGAGGACCGGAACGAGAAGCTTGAGACTTTCGTGAAGAAGATCGATATGGTAGAGCCTTAGATGTGAGATTGAGCTTCGACGCCTTTCGGCTCGGTGCTCTTACGTCATCTATTGCTTGTAGATAGAACGAAAGAGAAATCGTGCGTAGTATCTATTCTCCTTGAACTATCTCAGCGCTTGTCGAAATGCTTTTATCAGATTGTGCTTGACGCAAGAGTGAATTTGTCGAAATGACTTGAGGTTGTCGATGAAAGTTGAGCAGCCTATTTCTGCCCCGTCCTGACTACCTGAAGCTTCCTTTACAGGAAAGATTTAGGCATACGATTCCACTTACGGGACCTCAGGAGGAGAGAGCGTCACAGCTTCATGAGAGACTGCTTTCGATAGATCTCCATACTCACATTACGACTCATCATGAGGAGAGTGGGTGGGAGAAGGATAGGGAGCGTCTTTGGAACTCCGGTGTGACTTGTTTCTTCGAGGCGCTTGATCATCTTTTGAACCCTGCTGAGGATTTTCAGGTGACTTTGGAGCAGATTGGCTCTACGCGTGTTCTGCTTCGACGGAATGCTGGCTTCACTCTCGCCCTCTCTGCCGAAGATATTCGTAGGGCAAAGAGAGAGGGAAAGGAGGCGGTTATGTTTCAGCTTGAACCTCAGACGATTGGTCCGGTGCTCGATCGCGTGGATATTGGGTATGAGCTTGGGGTCAGGTGCATGCTTCTCACCTTTAACACTAGGAACTTTCTGGGCGACGGATGTGGAGAGAAGAGTAATAGTGGTCTTAGTAACCTTGGCTTCGACGTTGTCGAGCGAATGAATAAGGTTGGGATGCTTATCGATCTGTCGCATTGTGGTGAGAGGACAACTTTGGATGCTATCGAAGCGTCGAAGGATCCGGTTCTGATCAATCACGCTGGTGCTAGGGCTCTGAACCCGATAATGAGCAGACTGAAGAGTGACGAGCAGATCCGAGCGTTAGCGGAGAAACATGGAGTCTTTGGCGTGTCAGCGATTCCGAACCAGCTCTCGAACGCGAAGAGGCAGGGGATTAGCGATCTGCTCAACCATGTGGATTATGTGGTGAAGTTGGCTGGGGTGGATCATGTTGCGATAGGGCTTGACATCTGCTTTGATGACCATGTGGCGTTCCATAGGACGCTCATAAAGAGGCTTATGAGGGGTACGGGCCAGGAGTTGAATGCGGAATATATGGAGGGCATCGAGAGCCCGGAGGAGTGGCGGAACATTACGCGTGGGCTTGTTTCGCGGGGATATTCTGATCAAGAGATAGAGAAGATCATAGGGGGAAACGCGTTAGGAATCATCGAACAAGTCGTAGGCTGACACGTATTCAGATGGCATGAAAGAAGGCGTGGAATCGACTCCATTGCCCGGTCCTTGTAACAGGTCCTAGGGCGAATGGATGAACTGACGAAGTAAGCCTTCACGTTTCTTGAATGCCCAGCTGCGATTCAGAGAGAATGCTAGGTTGAAGACTTGCCGTGTCTCTTGGCCATGCATATGAGTTCGTATTGCAGCGGTTGCGTATGTTGAACGTCGCCAAAGGTCTTCTCTAGGAGCGCCTCCAGCCCGCTCGGTTCGTAGTAGTACTTGTACACCTCGTATTCTCTGCCCTCCAATTCCCTGATGTGTATCTGTTCCTTTCCTCCTTCTTGGCCTCTCCAATAGCTGTCGGAGATGAAGAGCCAGCCGCCATCTCTTACGACTCTTCCTACCTCATTCAGAAACCGTTCGTTTCTTGGGGCAGGTATGTGGGAGAGTACCCAATTCAATGTGGCTCCGTCAAAGACTTCACTTCTGAATGGAAGATGGAATCCGTCAGACATCACCAAGGATATCTTTGATCGGAGCTGGTGTTGTTTGCATGTTTGGGCAAACCGCTGAAGCATACTAGGCAGATAGTCTATACTAGTTACAAGTGCTCCTGCTTGCGAAAGCAGTCTGGACCATTTCCCCACTCCACAGCCTATGTCGATAATGCTTTCACCTAGCTTCGTTGTGCTCGTCAAGACTTTGGCAACTGTTTCGTATCCTTCTATGTATTCTGAACCTGAGAATTGACCTTCTCCTTTCGCCCAGTTTTCGTAGAACTTCACGTACCCCGCTGAGTAGTCACGGTAATAGTTTCTGGTTGATTTCAAGATGCCACTGTAGTCCTTTCCAGTGAAGGCCTTTCTTCTCATGCGAGTTCGACTACCGTCTGCGCATTCTCGGCTCTGGTCCAATTCTATCAATAGTTGGTGAGACAAAGCCTATTTGTCTCTGGCGGGTTGGTTTAGTTGTTGAGGCGGGGGTAGCAGAGCCAGGTCTAATGCGCGGGACCCTTTGAGCGAAGGAGCGCGAGACTCAAGATCACAGAAGCTTTGCGGTGAGCTATCCCGTGGGGTAGCCCTTCGTGGGTTCGAATCCCACCCCCCGCATCAAACTTCTCGTTCGGTGCGGACACAGGTCTGCTGTTCCTCGGTTTGAATAGGCTCAGAAGGACCCGAAATGGCGTCCGTAGTGCTCCAGAAAACCATTGATGTCCACAACTATGAGTGCCGGCTGGCGAAGCAGCCATGCACTATATAGCGGACGAGAGCTGAGAGTACTAGGCCGCCGGTGAGATGCCACTCAATGATACAGATATTCATTTCACACAGTAGTCAAGACAGAGATCTTCTGAACTCAATCGACCGGGCCCTAAGTGACGTGAATGTCAAAGCCTATTTCGCTGAACGTGAGCTCGCCGCAAGAAACCCCGCGGACAAAATAGTGGATGCGATTAGGAAATCCGATGCTGTTTTCCTAGTTATGACAAGTCGTGTTACAGACCGGCGGGATACTCGAGATTGGGTCCTGTTTGAAGTGGGAGCGGCGAAGGCCTTGAAGAGGCCGATCTATGGCTGGAAGAGCCATTATGCTTCAGAGCCGGAACCTGTGAAGCAAGTAACAGACTACGCCTCGTTTGACTATCAATCCGAGAGATCTAAACAGGAAATGGTAGATGCAATGAAGAAGATCGCCAAGGACCTCGGTAAGGAAAAATGACGAACGATCTGATCTCAAATAACACGTTGTATGTATGGGTGGAATTGAGAAGATCGAAACCTGGCAGTTTGCAGCGGTCGGCTGTAGAGCTCATGAAGTGATTTAGTCGATGCACCGTCGGCCGGCTGGCACGTAACTGCGTTTAGGGCACTCGTGGGCGAGTAACCATTTCAGCGTTTGAAACGCAGTCTCTCCCGCCGGTACCTAACCCATGGCTCTTCTTGGTAGAACGACTAGGATTCGTCCTCGTGGAGGATGCTGATGCACCCGGAGACGGGTGCTACTCTCTAGGGTTAGAGCAGTTCGGGCTTTGCGTTTTTCTTTCTCCAGTTCCTTACCTAGATGCTTCAGCGCGCAGATGTGGCATGCGATGGCTTCCCGAACTTAGCACCTTGATCTCCTCCATAAGGATTTTAGTGTCTAGATGTATACGGATAGCTTGAGTTCCATGCCTCCGTCTGCGGTTAAGACTATTCGTGACTTGATCTATTGGCAATATGCGAAGATTATCTCGGAGTCTGCTGGTGCTGGAAAGAGGCAATATGGATTCGTGATGGACAGGTTCAAGAAGCTTGCATCAGAAGAGATTTCTTGGTCGACCTCTATTAGAGAGTACGTGAAGGAACGAGAGAAGGCCGGAGAGTGCATCTACTGTGGTGGCAGGAAGGACTTAACGCTCGATCACATCCTACCGAGATTCAGAGGTGGACCTGACCTACCCGACAACGCGGTATGGGTCTGCAAAAGCTGCAACTCTTCGAAGGGCAGCAAGCGACTTTACGAATGGTACGGGTTGGACAGGCGCTATGAAGTGCCCAGAATAGCTGAAGGAAAATACCTCAAGCTACTATATGCCCTGCATGAGCAAATGAACACTTTAGACATGAAAGAGGTTTCCCAACTCTGCCCGAAATGCGACCTGAGGCAAGAATGCCCGGAGAAAGAGAAACTTACGGTCTACTGCTTGGAAGGTCTATTCTGCGAGAGGCCACGGCAGGATACTGGTCCCCGACAAGGGGCTTCTCCAGACTTATAGGCAACGATCCTAGGAAGACTACTCCACGACATTGGGGTCTCAGGAAGATCAAAGCCCCAAACACCAAATCAGGCTCCATGAGGAAGTATTCTTTTGAGGTGAAAAAGTCCTCACTTTCCTTCAAGGTTAACGCTTCACACATCTCAGGGAAAGTTAGAAGAATGTCCAAGGAGAAGACAGCACTGTTCAGTGAAAAGGACTCACTTCCGTAGCTCAGTAGATTCTTCTCTAAGTTGTTCGACTGGGTCAACGCCTATGAGGCCGCACCTACAAGCACAACATCGACGGCCGGTCGTAGTTCCGACTTAGGAGTTCATCCTCGAATAAGCCTTGAATTGGGAAATTCATTGACAATATGCTTTAGCGGATTGAGAAGACAGCTACTCCCTCTAAGGTATGCTTGGAAAAAAGTGTACCAGGCTACATCCTTTATCTTGACAGCGGATTATTGGGAAGCGATCGCCAACGCTACTTAAGCTTCCAAAGTAAAGGCAAAGACATCCACACTGTTTTGCAGAATTCTCTTTTGGCTTTGATGATCGGAATCTTGATCTTGGCAGAAAGAGATGAAGACGCTGGGCCTGAGCATTGAGCGGCTCTGTCGTACCTTCGCTCATCATCTACTTTATCCCTCACTTGGAATCATACCCTAAGCCACTTCGCAGTGAGGAGTTTCGGACAAGCCTTCTTGCCTGCGACGTCTTTCTGGTTGAGATGGCCGAACAATGGGTTCTGGAAGAGCCGGATCTGGAGTTGCAGTACAACCGCCTCTCAGCGGGTGAGATAGATCACATCGAGAGGAAAGCGCAGGGAGAGATCGAGCAGTTGTTGGGCCTAAGCGAGGGTGATTTCACAAAGGAGCTACATGCCGCGATTCGTCTCAGCAAGAAAAAAGTCGTACTTGAAAAAAGCCCCGTCCCCTACTTGGATGCCGGCCGATTCGACAAGGAACTCTTGGATGCCTTGGAGCTTAAGGGAGTGGAGGAGACAATCGTTCTTTGCAAGCATCAGCGACAACGATTGGCTACGAGCATGGTGCAGCGTGATTGCGCTCTCGTCGAGCTGATCGATGATCAGTTGCGGTCCGGCGCGAAACTCTTCACTTTCCGGGGTGGGGCTCACGAACCTTGGTTGCGTAGGCTACTTGGCCTCCGAAATGTCCCAGTGAGATGCCTGAGATTCGGTGAACCTTCCCTGCCAGAGCGCTTGGTCAGTTCGCTCACCATCGGCGAACAGATACAGGATGTAGATATTCTCTACTACCTCTACATGATTCTAAATTCCCGGAAGGGAGACTACGAGGAACTGATGACGCTTGAGAAGCGGGCCAGAGTTAAGAACGAAGCGGAACTCCGTAGCTATCTGGCAAAGTTCCACTCCTAATGCGGCCGGCCGCACGTGAAGACCGATAGGTTCCACCGTCACATGGTGGATCGATGTGGAGTCTGTGAGAGATGCCTCTGCCTAGCGCGATTCAATACCCTTCATACATGCAACATAGTCGAAGAGAGCTACCACGAGTATTTGGTAGTCTTCTCGGGCCGGAAAGGCTTCCATATTCTATTGCCTTTCTTCGTAGAGGATTGGACTTATTGTCATGCGAAGGATCCCTTGAAGACACAGGCGGCTGCCCGCTTCAGGTACGCACCATACCTCAAGCATCGAGGCGCCTGGTTCGACTTCAGGACAAGCATAGACCCGCTCAGAGCCCGTTCGGTTCCCGGCAGCCTCAACACTGAAACGAGCTTGGTCGTGAAACCTATGGGGCAAAGAATAGATCTAGAAACCCTAGGCATCGGAAGAATACTGGATCTAGCGAACCCAACCCGACTCATTTACCACCAGAATTCGCCTCAGTCTAGACTTCCCTAGCCCCGATCTCCAGCAGTTTCTTCTCTTCCTTGATCCGGCTCCCCTCATCAGCCATGAGCTATGTCTGTGTCTTATTTGAGATTGCCTAGTTTCGGGCGCGGCGTGGTTTACTAGTAAACTGGTGCGCGAATCTCTCATTTCCTTCCTGTATAATGTGCTCTTGAGTTTGGAATTTCCCTCAAACAGGTAGCTCCTTTCAATGGCTTCTTTGATTTCAAAATGCTGGTAGAATACCTGCGTCTGCGTCGAGATGAGAAACGAACCGGAGGTAGTTCTTGTTGTGACTCCGACCGCTCGTAACATATGTGCTAGTGATAGGGAACAGAGAAACGGTTCACGTTACGAGAGGATACTTGAAGGCCACTCCTCTCCAACGCTCTAATGCTATATAGGACACCTCCCCGGCTATTGTAACGGAAGAGTCGATAACTCATCGACCACCCAGAGGACATGAAACCGTGAAGAATGCTTGGGAACAGATATATAGAGAGGGTGAATTGCTGAGGAGAGATCCGCATCCTGAAATGGACATGATCGTTGAACTGTTTGAGCGAAATGGTACCCGCAGGGTTCTAGATCTGGGCAGCGGCGGTGGCAGACACATAGTGTACCTTGCAGCCAAGGGTTTCGATGTCTACGGGTTGGATTCATCTCCTACAGGACTTGCGTACACTGCGATGACTCTTGGTGAAAGAAGCTTGTCGGCACACCTGACCCTCCATGACATGGAGACATTGCCCTATGATAACGAGTATTTCGACGCGGTCATTAGTGTCCAAGTGATACATCACAACAAGCTGGAGGGAATACGAAGAACCGTTAGCGAGATTAAACGAGTTCTTAGGTCAGAGGGATTGATATGGGTTACAGTACCTATCTCCAAGAATGAGCCTAGCACGAGACAAGTTGAGATCGAACCTGGTACTTTCCTGCCGCTTGACGGTCGAGAAAAGGGCTTACCACATCACTATTTCAAGAGGGATGAGCTCTCTTTGCTCTTTCCAGGATTCCTGATAATCGACCTTCATGAAGATTCAACTAATCACTTTTCGCTAATTGCCAGAAAGACGCAAGGGTGAGTGCGTGAATTGGACGTGCTTCCAAGACTAAGAGAGTTTCTGCTTACCCTTGTGACTGATGTGATCGTAACAGGCATCATATACTTCTTCACAATGAATCTGCTGACAGCAACCATTGCTCTCGTTGTGACGACTGTGTCTGTCGTCACTGTGTACTACTTGTATAGAACTATGGATGTCGTAACCGCAAGCGGTCTGAAGAGGACGCATAAAGACTCACCCGATCCAACTCCGTTGCTCAAGAAGTACTTCGAAAGTTCAAAGAGAATTAGATTGCTTGCAATTCGTGGAGCCAGAATGATGGGAACAGACAGGAGCCTGATAAACTACGTTATTGGGGAACTCCCGAAGAGCTGGAATGGTAGGATAGAGGTACTCTTATTGGACCCGGATTCACCTTACCTACGAGAAAGAGCTGAGGAGCTCGGCCACAATCCAGCACAATTTGCAACAGAATGCCGCAGTGCCATTCAGAATATCTCTCGTCTGAAAAAGGAATATGGAACTGACATTGAAGTTCGTGTATACAGCAGAAAACCTGTGGTCAGGGCAATAATCTTTGATGATAGAGCGTTACTGTCATACTACATCGGAGGAGAAGGACATATTCCCATCCAATACGAAATCACCGCAGGTGACAACTCCTTGCTGAGAATGTTGAATCTTCTATATGATGAGTTGTGGAACGAGTCAAAGGCTGTCTAAAGACAGGGCACCTAGGGAAGTGATTGATGTCGGATCTTCGGATTCCATTTGTTGGTTTCGAACGGGGATATTTCTTAGACATTCAGTCTTTCTTTCCAACAAAGGAATTGATCGGCCACAAGATATTGAGTGCGCCATGTAATCTTAGGTGCTACTATTGTCACCGTAGGGCGTTTCTAGAATCAGACTATCCTATGGTGAAAGTAAACAGGATCTTGGATGCACTCAGCACACTGGATTTCTATAACACAGTGGTGGTCACGGGAGGGGAAATCACGCTATATCATGAAGCAGCCTCAAAGATCATGGAATTACTAGGAAGGAAGGGAATAACAACCCTCTTTTCGACGAATGGGGCCTTTCCCGACAGGGTAGAGAAAATGGTACGGTTCTCAGATGTCGCAAAGATCGATATCAAGGGAACTAGATCTCAGTACAAGCGCATTGCAGGCCAAGAGATATACGACTCAGTATTGAGATCTATTGCAATCGCCACAGAAAGAACAAAGGTCGAAGTGAAGCTGATTCTTCATTACTTCACGAAGCCGGACCACATCGATGAGGTTCTGGGTGATATCTATGAATGTACTGGCATGCCATCCAACTTGGCCGTCGAGTTCCAGCCTGTAAAGGATTTCTTGAGGTCAGGCTTCTCCGAACCCGACATAGATTGGATAATGAACATCTGTGCAAATGCAAAACCACTGCCTGCGATTGCGTTGTTGAAACACTACGGTGAAAAGGAACGAATATACAGACTGTCGGATGGGAGATGGGATGTATTTCGTGAGAAGGAGATCCCATTGAGATTCAAGTGGGCAGGTGGAGGTGCCAAGAAAGGGACCACGTAGCGCACGAACCTGACAGGAAAACGAAATCTAATGAAGAAGCGCTCGAAGTATTTCTACACCCCTAGAGATAGGAAGGCATTCTCGGCGTCCTCCCGGTAAGATGTATATGACACAGGAATCGTTCTATGCCTATCCGTGGAGTAGCATGGCGCTGCTAGGATCATCGCTTCCTGCGCGTTCTGCTCTGTTGGTGCCTTCCTGCGATACTCTTCATGGAGCATTTCGACACTACGGAATTAGTTGAGGTGTGCGCGTAGGTGAAAGCATACGAGGTCATACGATTTCTAGAGGAGATATATCCTCTGAAGTATCAACGTAATGACGATAATAGCGGTATTCAGATTGGCTCAGCACAAATAGATGTCAGAAAGATTGCGGTCGCATATGAGAAGACGTTAGATGTGATATCAGAATGTGTTACTAATAGGTGCGACATGCTTATCACACACAGACCATTGCTCATGCCTAGGCGCTACGGATACCCTCCTCAGACATGGTGGGCTATTTTCAAGGAATTAATGAAGAACAGCAATATGATCATATACTCCATTCATGAGAACCTAGATCTAGGAACTAACAGCACGGCGCAGCATCTATCGCGAAGCCTTGGCCTAACGCCTGTGAAGGAAAAAGCGCCTTACCTCGTCTGCAAAACCGGACCAATAGCATTTAGGGATTTTGTGTCTCAGGTTAGGAATGCTCTGAAGCCAGAGTACATCGTGTCAGTAGGAAGTGACACATCAACAATAGAGAGGATAGGCCTCGTTGCAGGTACTGCGATGGGAATAGAGGACATAGAGTTCTTCAAACTGGCATCAGTGAATTGCTACCTCTCTGGAGATCCAGACGATTTTGGAATACGGTACGCAAGGGATCTAGGAATCATGACAATAAACGTGGATGACTATTCCTTGGAGAGACCCGCGATTCTGTCCATATACAATCTGCTCGCCCAGACGTTTGGGGAGATCGATGTGCAATTCGTAGATTGTAGGTATAGGAGAGAAGACCGCTAGAATGAGATGGGCAGATTACTCTCAATATTCATTGAAGAAAACCTCTAGACTCATCCGGCATGCAAAGAAGGCGCCCTTTTGGAAATCAAAGCTCCCCAGCAGCATCGACAGTATCGACGACTTTCGAAGCATACCAATCACGACTAGGAAGGAAATAAACGAACTACATGACAGCGGTAGTTGGGAGCAGCTTCTAACGACTCCTCGCGAGAAGAGTCACATAGTAGTGACCAGTGGAGGAAGACCATATCGATCACCATTCGTTTCTTGTCTGAGTAGGAAAGAATTTGGGCAAATGACCTTGGCCGTAACCACTATGTTCTCAAGTGCAGACATACGGAGAGGCAGCATTCTGATAACTTTTCCTGGCGTCATGCCATACCCGTCTCGACTCTCCAGAAGGGCGTGGCCAACACACGATCTAGAAGAATACAGGTCTTTTCACATTTCGGGAGCATTGATAAAACAGGCGAGCATTCGTCTGAATCTGAGAACGTTCTGCACTGGCCTTCGGTTCTTGGCATACAAAATATCATCGAGAGAGGCTGCTATCGAGAAGGATAGGATTATGAGTGCCTATTCCATGGTGAAGCCAGATGTGCTAGCCCTCTCTCCAAACGTCATCAGGAACATATTCCTTCCTCAACTGGAAAAAGAGGGAGCCTTGTTCACAGACTACGGTACAAAGGTGTTGATATCAGGTGGATCAAGACTACTAGAAGATGATCATAGGCGAATTGAGCAGTTGGGCAGACCGAAGGTTGTCCTCTGGATTGAGTCTGGTGAGATAGGAACGATCGGCTACTCGAAGCCATTCAAGTCCTTTGTCTTGCGACATAATTTCTACTATACGACATGGCGCGACAACTTATTTGAGACTGTCAATAGGGACGGCCACGCGCTGGAATTCGGCAGACGAGGAAGAATTGTTGTAACCAGATTGAATACTTTCATCCAACCTTTGATCAGGTACGATCTTGAAGACGAGGGGCAGTTCGCAATTAGAGGAGATGAAATAGTCCTTAGAGAGGATATCGAGAAGATTTGAGTATGTCTCTGGATAAGACGAAGAATCGGCGAGAAGTCGACATGGCTTTGATCTATGTCAAGACTGAGGGGATGTTGCCCTTGTGGCGTTGTCTGGTTCTTCTATGTCAAGATTGTCTATGTGGTTCACAAAGAAGGCTATTATTGAAGGGAGTTGCTCAGTGACAGAGGTAGAGAAGTTCTATCGTAATGCCCAAATTGAATGGAATCGGCTGGAGCAGCATAGAATGGAGTTTGCAGTTACAATGCTTGCGCTCCGCACGTATCTACCAAGACCTCCCGCCAAGGTCTTGGATGTGGGTGGGGGGCCGGGTAGATATGCTATCACACTAGCCAAACAAGGATATACCGTGACTCTTGTAGATCTTTCAGACAGCTGCCTGCAATTCGCCAGAGTCAAGGCCAGAGAGGCAAATGTCGAACTAAATGACTATGTCTGCGCGAATGCCACTGACCTTACACCATTTTCGTCAGAAAACTATGACGCCCTTATGTTGATGGGGCCTCTCTATCATCTGCTCTCAAGAGGTGAACGAGAGAAGGCTGTGGCTGAGGCGGGCCGAGTGCTGAAGCTTGGGGGAGTTGTCTCTGCGTCATTCATCACGCGCTATGCTCCAATACGTCACGCAGTGAAGCACGATCCGAATAGGTTAATTGAACGTCGACTGAGATATGAGCAGTTGCTTGTTTCCGGTGTGCTTGGGGCTCATGATGAAGGGCATTTCACTGATGCGTATTTCTCTCATCCGTCTGAGATCGAGCCCCTCATGCAGAGAGGAGGGTTCGTAACCTTAGATTTGATTGCATGCGAAGGTGTCACCAGCATGATTGACGAGAAGGTAAATGCTCTAGGTGGTGAGATCTGGCAGAGATGGGTCGAGCTGAATCTCAGGCTAGGAAAGGATCGAACAGTGCATGGCGGAGCCGAGCATTTGCTGTACGTGGGAAGAAAGCCATGCAGACCTTGAAAAGTAGAGATCAAGTGTGCGAGTGATTGCCTCATGATGTTGCTCTTGACCCGCAAAGACATTCTTGCTCACTAAGAGAAGAGAAGGAGCGCTAAGATTTGGCTTCTCCAACTTAAAACCTCAGAACATGTTCTTCAACAGTGCTCATGTGGAGGGTCATCAACTTTGTATCCCTTAAATCTATCAAGAACACGGATCCCGCCCGGTCTACTGTTCTCTTATTTCGAGCGTTGGCGAGGCTGCGCTTTCCCGCATACTAGGAATTCGCTTCAGGTACAGACGCGAGTCCGGGACCCCAAGGGCCAGCCAATCCACCGGCTCTTACTGGTAAACTGGTGGGGGGGTCCCACCCCCCGCACCAATTACCGAATCCCCGAAACACACCAAGCGAAATTGGGCATTTTGCGTTTTGGATGAGTAAGCAAGGCTACAAGGAAAGCACGATACGGTCGAGTGTGGCAGCGTTAGAGGCCATTGCGGAATAAATCGATTTGTTCAACACCGAAGATGTCAAAGCGTACTTGGCGAAAGCGAAGGAGACTGATGGGCGCAAAGAAATCATAGTAACCTACTTGGCAAGGCTCTACGAGTTCATGCACATACGGTTCCAAAAGCCACGCTGCAATCGGGTTGAAACATTACCATTCATTCCAACTGAAGCTGAACGACTTATCGTGAAAAGTCTCACGAACTACCTCAAGATACCGTTCGCTCGCGTGAACGACGATTTCTTCGACTGTGTGGCCCACATGTAGTCGATGTAGTCGGATTGCACGCCCGAGGCCATAAGTTGTGTCTTGAAGTACTTGCCAAGGCACTAGATTCGAAGGTTGTAGCCTGCGTTGTCCTTTTTGAATTTCGCCTTCATTCACCAGATGCTGTGTACGTACTCGGTCTGTATCGCAAGACCTATTACCGCCAATCCCCTCCCCCTAGAGGGGATATCCAATGCCTTCCGTTCACAGAAGAAGGAAAGAGGTTCTGGATAGGCTGTCAAGAATAGAGGGGCATGTCCACGGAGTAAGGAAGATGGTGGAGGAGGAGCGCGGATGCCCGGATATCTTGCTTCAGATCGTCGCTGTCCGCACGGCACTAAACAAGGTAGGAAGAATTGTTCTGGAGGACCATGTGGAGACCTGCCTCGCGAGTGCTGTGAAGCAGGGGAAGACTGAGAGATACGTGTCTGACCTTACCGAGGCACTATCCAAATTCCTGTGATCTTCTGAAGATCCAAGCTACCTTGGTTCTGGTGATTCAGAGATGAAGTGGAAAATAGTCCTGTTGGCCATCTGTTCCACCTTAGCCGCCTCAAGTTGGGTCTCTTCAGCATTCTCCCTGCTGTCGAAGCCCACAAGCGAGATCCTAGGATTATCCGCCGCGGTTCTAGGAGCCTCCTTAATTGCACATAGCGCTGTAACCTCAATTCTTGAGGGTGTTTTTGGAGTCGATCTATTGGCAACTATTGCTGTAGCAGCTTCGGTTGCCGTCGGAGAGTACGTGGCCGCTGCGGTCGTAGCGTTGATGTTGGGCGGAGGTGAGGTCATGGAGAGCTATGCCTCCAAAAGGGCCTCAAAGGCAATCCAGAAGCTAATCGAAGACTCTCCCAAGACTGCGGTGGTCATCAGAGAAGGAAGGGAAATCGAGGTCAGGATTGAGGATGTGAAGCTGGGGGAGACAGTGATTGTGAGACCTGGAGAGAGAATCCCTGTGGACGGTATCGTTCTCAAGGGGCAGGCCAGCATCAATCAAGCCTCAGTGACTGGCGAGTCCTTGCCTGTGGACAAGTCACAGGGAGATAGCGCGTATAGCGGAACCATTGTAGAGCTTGGAGCATTGGAGTTGAAGGTGAGCGCTGTCGGCGAAGAGAGTACGTACGGACGCATAATATCGATGGTGAAGGAGGCTGAGGAGAACCGTGCCCCGATAGAGAGGGTCGCGGACAGATATGCGAAGTATTTCACGCCGATAATCCTTGCTTTGGGCGTGGGAGTATTCTTGTATACGCGAGACCTTCTCAGAGTGGCGTCCGTCTTTGTCATAGCATGTCCTTGCGCTTTGACCCTCGCGACACCAACAGCAGTCATCGCAAGCATGGGGAATTCAGCGCGGAGAGGGATTCTGATACGCAACGGCGAGAGCTTGGAAAAACTCAGCAGGATCGATACAGTTGTTCTTGACAAGACTGGAACAATCACCACAGGGCATCCAAACGTTGTGAATGTGAAGGCTTTTCATGGCCAAACTGAGTCTGAAGTGATCCGACTGGCTGCAATAGCAGAAAGATACTCGGAGCATCCCATTGCGCAGGCAATTCTTGGGAAAGCCGAGGAGATGGGACTCACGCCAGAAGCCCAGAGCGAGTTCGAAGTTGAGCCGGGGCTGGGAGTCC
>Ga0315314_1000412_pt1 | contig 49495 bp, 50 predicted proteins | sample TDP9_MG_FD_203631 | JGI IMG/M metagenome (GOLD analysis project Ga0315314, IMG submission 203631) | Freshwater sediment microbial communities from Lake Towuti, South Sulawesi, Indonesia - TDP9 | ecosystem: Environmental > Aquatic > Freshwater > Lake > Sediment | place: Indonesia: South Sulawesi... | reverse complement strand
TGGTAACAATGTGGTTTCTGGCAATGTTATTTCTTCAAATAACTATGATGGGATTGTCTTTTACTCTTCTGCTAACAATGTGGTTTCTGGCAATGTTATTTCTTCAAATAACTATGATGGGATTGTCTTTTACTCTTCTGCTAACAATGTGGTTTCTGGCAATGTCATTTCTTCAAACGGCGACTATGGAATGTACCTTGCTCTCTACAGTGGCAATAATACTGTTTACTTTAACAACTTCAACAACGCATATCAGGTGTCAAGTGAGTCCATGAACCTTTGGGACAATGGAAATGAAGGTAACTACTGGAGTGACTACACGGGGCAGGACCTAAATGGAGATGGAATAGGAGACACCGCCTACGTTATCGATGTGAACAACCAAGACAACCATCCCCTAATGGGAATGTTTTCTGAATTTAACATCATTTTAGAGGGAAAAACGTATCATGTCACTACTATTTGTAATTCAACACTCTCTGAGTTTAGATTTGAAGTTGGGCCAGAAACAGGGAACAAAATAATACGCTTCAATGTCACGGGCAAAGATAGTACAGAGGGGTTCATGAGGATCATGATTCCTACTGAATTAATGGACTATCCCTATATCGTACTGGCTGATGCAGAAGAGATTGCTCCAACCTTACTTGACATTTCGAACGAGACATATGCGCATCTGTATTTCACCTACCACAGCAGTCAAACCATCGCGATAATTTCTTCCAAAACGCTGCACCTTTACAACGAACTTTACAACGAATTACTCGACAAGTACCTCAAGTTGCAAACGGATCTATACAATCTGAACGCGACATACCATGGGCATTTAAACGACTATCGCATTCTCTTGGGCAATTATAGTCAGCTTCTGGACAGATATAACGAATTGAACAGTTTTTATCAGGAACTTCTGTTGGATTATTATGAGAACGTATACAATATCCGAAACCTGATGTACATCTTTGCTGCCACAACAGCAATTTTCATCATCACTGTTATCTACCTATCAAGACAAGCGCACACAAGCAAGACTAGCGCACGCACTTCTTAAAAATAGATGACAACTTTAAGCAGTTCTCCAGGATTCTTGCACCTCTTTGAGCACTGCAGATTCGTCTAGGGTTAACACCTTTCTGTTTTTCATCAGTATTCTGCCATCCACGATGGTTGTGTCAACATCAGAGGCTTTGACTGAGTAAACAAGATGAGAAATCACATCAGTTCTTGGGTACAAGTGTGGTTTCTGAAAATCAACAATGATAATATCTGCTCTTTTGCCGGTTTCAATGGAGCCTATCTCATTATTCATGCCGAGCAATTCTGCTCCACCAATCGTCGCCATCCTTAAGGTGTCTTCAGCTTTGACTACTGTCGGATCACAGTGAACTGCTCTCTGAAGGAGGCATGCAAACTTCATCTCTTGAAACATATCGATGCAGTTATTTGTGGCTGGGCCATCACTACCTAAGCCGATAGTTATCTTTGCTTTGAGGAAGTCAGTTAAGGGTGCTATTCCATTTCCTAACTTGGTGTTGCTTGCGGGGCAATGAGCTACTCCGACTCCTCTCGTCCGCATTAGGTCAATTTCTCTTGGGGACACGTGAACACAGTGAGCTGCAATAAATCTTGGGCTCAGTAAGCCGAGTTGGTCGAGGTATTCAACTGATCCGTCATAGCCGTGTCTCCTCTTAACTTCTTGTATCTCCCCTCTGCTCTCTGCTACGTGCATGTGTATCTTTAAATCATGTCTTTCAGCCACTTCTTCTACCTCTAACAACGTGTCCTTTGGAATGAGTGGAACCCAAGGTCCAAGTCCAAACCGAAAACGATCTGAGTAGTTTTCCTGAATGCAGTGAAGGATGGTTTTATAGTCTCCAATTTCATCAGTGATAAGAAGAGCGTTGAAAGCTCTGAGCCCGGTTTCGTATCTTTCACGTAACATTCCTGCACCAGCGGAGTAGCAGGTTATCCCGGCTTTGATCATTTCCAGACTCACAAGTCTAAACGCAGCGATTTCCAGCCCTCTATGTAGATTGCTCCACCTCGCAAGTTCCTTCTTACTTACCATCTGAGTTGCTTGTGTGCCCATCCATGGTAATGTGTCCAGCCACTGCTCAAGAGGTAAGTCATCTTCAACCCCTCGTCTAAGAACAGATGTAAAATGGACGTGTGAGTTTACTAATCCCGGCATCACAACGCTATTCGATGCATCAATCACTTCATCGGCTTTGTATGTTTTTTCGAGATCGCGGGTCTTTCCTATGTCGATTATGTTTGAGCCTTCTGTATAGATTGCTCCATCCTCTATTATCCCATGGTGTCGGCTCATCGTCACTACAGTGCCATTCTTGATCAGGATGGAAGACAAAAACTTCCTTCCAACAGCACTAATCTTCTTTAATGCCAATTCTTCTTATGAGGGTTGGAGGAGTGAAAGTCAGACCGAACCCTCTAAGATTTTCCTTTATAGTAATGGGTTGTTTTAATAGGTCCTTGATTCCAGCGACGTGAGCAGCCCCAACAAGAGCAAGTATGTTGGGCTTTTTCTCTTCTCTCAGCTTTTCGGTGGCTATCCATGCCAGTCTCACAGCCATCAACGTATTGCGTTCGTCGAGTAATACTTGCCAGACTGCTGGTGCGTGTCTGCGAAGGTTCTCTAGTCTTCTTTGGTATGAGTTGAGGACTTCGTCCTTGAGGCCTTCTTCCCACAGTCGGGTTTCTTCGTCTTCTTCGTTGATGAATGGGATGCGTATGCGGCAGATCCATGTTGGAGTCGTTAAACGTCGTATCCTTTGTCTTATTTCTTGTTCTGACATGTCTATGAGCCATATGTTGGCGTCTACGTTTCCGAGGGCGTCGGTTGCTCCGATAAACTCGCACTTTGCTGTACATGTGCCGTGTCTGGGGCACATCGAACAAGCATTGTTTAGGAACCTGAAGCGGTTCATGTCTAATTCGATGGCGAGGTCCGTGGGCTGAAGTCTCTTAACTGCCTCGTAAGCGTCGTAGAGACTGCGCCTCGTAAAGTGGGCGGTGCCCAGTAGATTCACGAATTCGTTGTAGTTTACGTTGTAGATCTCGCCTTTCACGTTGGTCACGCTCATTAATCGATCTGTATTGTTTTCTTCTTTTCTTCACTGGCTGCTTTCTTTGTCTTCGGTATGATTACTTCTAGTACGCCGTTCTTGTAGTTTGCAGATGTTTTGTCAAACTCCATGTCTCTGGTTGGCAGGTCGATGTTCTTGTAGAAGTCTTTTGCTTTGACCTCTATTTGCGAGGCTGTGGCGTTCAGTTGGATGTCCTCTTTTTCGACGCCAGGCAACTCTATGTAGAGTTTCATGTTGTCTTTGTCTTCGAAGATGTCTACTAGAGGTTCACGAACTTCATCTATAGCGCGTTTTGGAAGTCTTAGGGGTTCACCGAGTTGGAAGTGTCCCTTGGCAACGTATCCTTTGACGCCGGGCTCTTGGATCGGCTTGATGTCCCACTCGCCCTTCAACTTGCCACTTCTCACTGCTTCGTCGATTTCGCCTATCTCTCTGAACATTCTTTCCGCGAGTTTCTTGAAATACGAGTCTGTGTCCCGGAAGAACTCGTCGTAGTATGACATTTGTTTTTTCACCTCCTACAACTCTTCTAGCTCTGCTAAGATCTGAAGCAAACGCCTCAATGCGACGCTGACCATGAGAAACTCTGCTTGACCATGCTCGGAACATCTATATTTTCCATCTTCAGACTTCACAAGGAGACCGCTTTCACGCAGTTTTTTAGTGCTCTCCCAAACGATTTTAGGGTTCAAGTCAAGGTCTTTCATCAGATCTAAGAAGCCCAGAGTCACGTTTTCATCTTCAAACAGTCTTTTCATTATCCTTAGTCGATTTTGATGAGCTAAGGCGTTAAAGAGTTTGGAGAATTGGTCGAACTCTTTCTCGAAGGATTCTAGTTCGTCTTCTAGGCTTTCTCTCGGCCAGTCTTCTAAGGATAGTGGTATCTCGGAGAGAACTTCGTTATCTTTTACCAGTAGTAGTCTTAATTTCATTTTGGTGTCACTTTGCTTACCTAATGGTAACTTGCTCTATGGTAGATTACCAAATGGTAATATTTAAGCTTTCTGATATCGTTCTGTTTGATTGATGTTTAGGGCTCTGTTGGCTCGTGTTGCGTAGTGCGTTTCAGCATGACTTAGCGTGATTTTTAATGTTGACTTGTTTTTTTGATGCTGTTTGTTCATCGTTGAAGATGATTTGTTTTAACGAAGAAAAAATTTATGTGCTAACATAACGAATAAAAATGAGGTGTCTAAAATGGAGCCTCGCCGAACTTTCACGGACTATCAAACACAAATCGAGCAGATTCGAAGATTAGGGGAATGCCTTTGCGGCGGAGAGTTCATTGAGTCTCCCTTCGATGAGCCGGTGGAAGAGGAGAGGCGAGGTGACCCAGACCAGAGCGATGATGACCAAAGATTTCCTGCCGACGTGAACATTTGCACAACACTAGAACCAGAATTAACGGAAGGAAAACAGGATATTAGCGCGATGGAATACGAACCTCGTCTGATCTACTTTTTAGATGGTTCACTGCGCACAAAATACTTGGGCGAATATATTCACGAAGAGAGAGCCTTTCCCATTCTTGCAACAGAAGTTTCCTGTGCTGTTGTCAGGAAAAATGAACGTTACTTAGAACCTATAAGGAGGGAAAAGAGACTGGTGTTTATTTTTCCTCACAGAGATACAGGGCTTGTTTCAGATACAGTGTATGAGCGACTACTTGCGCTAAATGAGATTTGGATACAGCAAAACAATCTGCTTAGAATCGAGTTTCTGGCACGAGGGGCTCAAGAGACAAGGGATGTGAGATACTCTATGTTAGGAAGAGCGAGATACACAATGCGTACGTTAGAACATGAAGTCGCTCAAAGTTTGACTCGAAATAATGACTGGCTTGTCATGGACGGTGCGATCAGAATAGGAGAATTTCTCAATTTGGAAAATACCATAGGGCTTGCAAAATCATTCAGTAGAAAACCCACATTCGATTTAGGTGATGGAAACCCACTAATGATCACGACATATCTCTCCAGGGTCAGAGACGGTGAACGCTCGGCTGTTTTCAAGAAGGAAAACGAGGAAGTTGCATTCTGGTATGTGCGACTAAGAACCTATCCTCCTATGGAGCCCTTGGGAGGACTAGTAAAAGTGGATTTTCATCTGGAAGAAAATGAACTATCTCAAGATTTGATCCATCTCATCAACGAAATTTCTGCTGAACTATATGCTTTCCGTTCTCCTTCATTGTACCCGCTTCCACGCTGGCCATCTCTTATTTATCCCATAAGATTGACTGAGTTGATGATGAGAAGCACTTTTATCAACATTGAAATGCTCGGCAGTTATGGTCGTGAATTGAGACAGACCATCCGAGGAGGAAATGCTGGATGACAGCAAATAGCGAAAGAATCGAACAACAAAATGCCCCCTTGGGCAAAACGAGTTCACCCTTCAAGGAACCAAACACCACAGGAGTCTTCTACTTTTGGGTTACACAAAATACAAGACTTAACCCCTTCGATTTTGTAGTGGCGGAACACCCTGACGGTTCGAGGACTATCGGTATAATAGACGAAATTTTCGCTTATACAGATTCAGATTCTCACCTAACAAACTACATAGGAAATGAGCTTGGAAACCCCGGAGCAGAACCATATGTTGAAAGAGTTTCTGCGATGGTAGCAAGGGCACAAGTTTTGAGGAATATGAGGGATGATAATAGGGAAGAGCTATACATGCCCCTGCCAGCGGAAAGAAGAGTATTCTTCGCCGACTCAGATGCGATAAGACAAGCCTTAGGATATGATCGAATTCTTGGGACTGCAATACCAGCAGGACTAATAAGACAAAGCAATGGACAAAGGATTCCAGTATTCCTGGACTCAGACTACATCATTGGTCCTGAGGGCGCACATGCCAATGTCTCTGGCATATCAGGGCTGGCTACAAAAACATCATATCTAATGTTTTTGTTACATTCTATGACCCAGAGATTGGAAGATGTTTCTCTGATAATATTCAATGTCAAACATTCAGACCTTCTACATATTCATGAAGATGCTGAGGATCTAAGACCACAAGATAGGCAGATGTATGAAGAGCTTGGGTTAGAAATAGGACACTTCGAAAATGTAACATATTTCTTACCAAGGGGTCGTACGGGTCAGCCTGACTCCGATGAGCCTCCCGAGAATTTTCAGTTGTATGCCTACACCCTTCGAGATGTTCATGCCAGTCTGGATTTGCTATTTGCTGAGGTTCCAGATCCACAGTTCACAGTCGACGCTTTTGTCCGTTATGTCCGTGATTTCTGGAGCCAAAACAGAATAAGGTTCGAAGATCGATCAGGAAGACAGCCACAAACACAAGACGCGCGCACTTGGGATGACATGCAGGGAATCCGTGACGAGATTATGGGAGCAGCTGTATACGGACTTCCTCATCATCCAACGCCGCCGAGGATAAAAAGAGAGTTACGTAGGTTAACAAGCTATTCAGTATTTGCCCAACAAAGAGCCACCAATGAAGTCTATTTAGGGGAGGCGGTAAGGACCAATATTCAATCTGGTCATGTGAGCGTTATAGATATCTACCGTGTACCTACAATCAATCAATCGTTCATCATAGGCGACGTTATGCGGAACATTGAGCACTTGTACCGTGAGCAAGAGTTGGCTGACTTGCCTAAACTAATCATACTTATTGATGAACTGAACACATTTGCACCCGCAGCAGTAACTCCCAATCCCATCACTGAACAGATTATAGAAATTGCCCGAAAAGGACGTGCTCGAAGAACGGCGTTGTTCGGAGCTCAGCAGTTCAAGAGTGAAGTCCATAGACAAGTTTGGGGAAATTGTACCCTCAATATCATTGGAAGAACAGGAAGTGCTGAACTAAGTACACGTCCCTACGGAGAACTGGACAAGTACACAAAGAACTCTATATTAAGTCTGAATCAAGGCGAGATGATCTTGTCATTCAGGACTTGGCGTTATCCAATAAAAGTGATTTTTCCGAAACCACCATATAGAAGCCCTTCTCGGGAATAGACATGAAAAGAGTACTCCTAGTGGAACCTGACTACTACACAAGGTTCCCACCTCTTGGGCTACTTAAACTGGCAACTTTCTTTAGGCATAATAAAAATGACGCGAGGCTAATCAGAGGCTGCGGAGAACCAGGATTTATTCCCGACGAAATTTACGTGACCAGCCTCTTCACGTATGCTTGGAAGCCAGTTCATGAAGCTGTGAGATATTATAAACGTAAATATCCAAAGGCAAGAGTTGTTCTCGGAGGAATTTATGCCTCGCTTCTTCCTAAACATGCTTTAAAGTCAGGAGCGGACGTTATACATAAGGGCATATTTGAAGAAGCAGAAACTTGTGTACCGGCTTGGGATTTGGTTCCTGAATGGGATGGCAGTATCATATTCACTTCCAGAGGATGCATAAGAACGTGCCTTTTCTGTTCGGTTCCAAAGCTTGAGGGACGTTTGAGATCGGTGATTCACACCATAAAGCCCTATGTTTATCCTTTACATTCTAGGGTAATCTTTTGGGATAACAACATTTTGGCAACGAACAACTGGGAGTCAGTTTTCCAAGAATTGAAAGAAATAGATAAAGAAGTAGATTTCAATCAGGGTCTTGATGCCCGTTTGATCAATACAAAAGTAGCCGAGAAATTAGCACAGCTGCGAATCAAGTTCGTTAGGCTAGCTTATGATACTAAAGCAATGAAAAATCCATTGTCAAAAGCTATCACGCATCTTGCAGACGCCGGCATAAGAAAAAAATCCATACTAGTCTATACCTTATACAATTTCGATGACGACCCTGAAGATTTCAAAGAAAGAGTCACTGAACTTCTGGCTCAAGGGGTTGTCAGCTATCCAATGCGTTATGAACCAATAACTTCTCTCAGAAAAAATCATCACGTTTCTGAGAAATGGTCAATTGAAGAATTAGAAATGGTCGCTAAGGCAAGAAGGGTTCTGGGATTCGCGGGAGCATTTCCTCCATATGAGGGTTTGGTAAAGAAATTCAGCAAAGCAAGAGATTTCCACGAGGCCTTTAGCCTGCGGAAAATCAGAAACAGAAAAAAAGCAAGAAGCAAAGTTGCGAGATGGGCAGGCGGATTGGACTGGAGAAAACTGACACACAGGCATGTGCAACATATGGGCATCCGAACTAAGTCTAAGTGGAAGGACTCATCCTCTACGAAGACCTTCGTGGGTTCAAATCTCACCACCCCCCGCATGACACCTCAATTTCTGAATAAGTTAACAGTATCCTCTGAGCCAAAAACAACCAAATGAACTAAACGAGATTTTAAAGAGAGATTACGGAAAGAGTTATGGGTCAAAATCAGCAACAACACACACAGAGACTTCTATTTAGAACATATTTGCTTCATATAGAAGACCTAGCCTAGACCCTCTGCCTGTGTGCGCCTCTCTGCCCCCTCCCCCCTCTATACTAGACCTAGACAGACAGACACACACTATTCAAGGCTTTCAATCTGATCTAAGCCCAAATCAACCTCTAAGATTTCTTCCTCTTCTGGATACGGATCCATATCATAAATCTGTGGCACAACCATCCCCAACCCTCTAAGTTGAAGAGGCGAACGCACCCCAGTCACCAACAGCGTAACCTTCAAAGCACCCGCCAAGTTTGGATTGACTCTTGCTCCCCAAGCCACAGTGGCGTTTTTGCTCATCATCTCTGTGACGATCTCTCCGACTCTGTTGGCTTCTTCGATGGTCATCTCGTTGTCGCCGGAAACGTGAATCAACGCTCCAGTTGCGCCCATATAATCTATGTTAAACAAAGGGCTTCTCAAGGCGTTTCGAACCGCCTCCTCTGCCCTGTTTGGTGCGTCTGACTCGCCGATCCCAACTATGGCGACTCCACCCTTCTTGACCACGGTCTTGAAATCGGCGAAATCCAGGTTGATTAGACTCGGCTCCGAAATGGTTTCCACGATTCCCTTTATCATGTTTGCGAGAACTTGGTCCGCTATTTTGAAGGCTTCGTTTAACGGAAGGTGTGGTGCCAAACCCATGAGTTTATCGTTGTCAATTATAACCACTGTATCGCATTTTCTCTGCATCTCCCTTAATCCTTCGGTGGCGCATTGGATTCGTCCCTTCTCGATTCTGAAGGGCATAGTAACAAATCCTATGACGGTTGCTCCTTTGCGACGAGCAATTTCAGCGATGATGGGGGCTGCTCCTGTTCCAGTGCCACCGCCCAAGCCAACTGCGAGAAACACGACGTCAACGTCGGTGAATAACTCCTCTACACGCCTTTTTGACTCTTCAATGGCAACCTTGCCAATTTTTGGATCTCCTCCTGCACCGACACCGTGCGTGGTTTTTTCGCCTATTAGAATTTTTTTTGTGGCTTTTGTTGCGTTTAGGTGTCGCTTGTCAGTGTTGATGGCTATACATTCCGTGTCTGTGAGGTCCATTTCCATTAGTCGGGTGACTGTGTTGTTTCCGGCGCCACCGACACCCACTACGATGATACGGCACTGATTAGGTTCATGTAGCCCTTCGCAGAACACATTAGCCTTTTCAACTGGTTTTTCCATCGTTCTTTCTCCCCCACGCCTCAACCGTGAGAAGGTCTCGAATAGCAACACGAATGGCTTCAGCTCTGTTCGGATAGTATTTCTCACTCACCAAACGATCTAAGGCCTTGATGTAAGGCTCGGGAAGATGTAAAGTGATGAGTTTCATCCACTCCCTCCTAGAATCTTGGTGGAAATAGAGTTTGTCTTCATAGTTATATTGCTATATATTAGTATTCAAATATGATTTAAACATGCCGACAATCTTTCCTTATAAAGCTTACTCTACACGTCTGAAATCATCGCAATTTTGTGTTTACAATGGTTTTTCGGAATGCTTATGTTTCTCTGTTATGATTAAAACTGTGGCGTGTCGATGAAGGAGTGGTTGCTGGTTTTATAGTGTTGTTGGTGGCTTGGTTTGGTGACGTCGGGTTGTAGGCGGATTTTTCTTAGGAGTTTCGGGTGTTCAACGAATATGGCTGATGGAGAGTTTATGGCTGGTTGTCTTTCGAGTGTTGGTTATGAAATTGTTGAAGATGTAGAGCGGGCGGATGTTGTAATTTATAATACGTGTGCGGTGAAGACGCCCACCGAAAATCGAATGATGGCTATTCTGAGAGGGGTTCCGCAAAATAAGAAACTCATAGTCGCTGGTTGTCTTCCTCTGATAAATTTTGAAAGATTGAAAACTGAGATTGCGTTTGATGGAGTGATAGGCCCGTCTGCTGGCGACAAAATAGTAGAGTTTGTGCGTAGGGTGGATTGCGGAGAGAAAGTTGTTTTTTTAGAAGGCGATTCAAAGCCTAATCTTGAACTTCCGAGAGTTCGCGCAAACGAAGTCGTGGGCATAGTGCCGATTAGTTATGGGTGTTTGGGAGCGTGTTCCTATTGTTGTGTTCGGTTCGCTCGCGGGCGTTTGAGAAGTTTTGGGGTTCGTGAAATCGTTAAGAGAGTAGAATGTGACCTAAATTCTGGTGTTAAGGAGGTGTGGCTTACTTCTCAGGACAACGGATGCTATGGAAGAGACATCGGAACCAACCTGGTGTGTTTGCTTGAGGAGATATGCAGGATTGATGGTGAGTTTCTTGTTCGTGTTGGGATGATGAACCCCAACTATGCGTTGGATATGCTTGATGGTTTGGTTCGTGTCTTCAAGAATGATAAGATTTTCAAGTTTGTTCACTTGCCAGTTCAGAGTGGAGACAACGAGGTCTTGCGGTTGATGAATCGTTTCTATTCTGTAGAGGACTTTAAAGATGTCGTTCACGAGTTTAGGAAGGAAATTCCAGAAGTCACGTTGGCGACCGATGTTATTTGTGGGTTTCCAGGCGAGAGTGAGGAAGCCTTTGGTCGGACACTGAAACTCGTTGAGGATGTTAAGCCAGACATAGTCAATGTCTCGAAGTTTTTCGCAAGACCTGGAACCGTGGCAGAGAAAATGGAATTGAAGGTGTCTCCTAACGAAGTGAAGGAGAGAAGCAGAAAGCTGGCTGATTTGTGTAGGAAGATTTCTTTTGAAAAGAATAAAGGGTGGATAAACTGGACTGGGAGGGTTCTTGTTGACGAGGAGGGGAAGCGTTCTGGTTCATGGGTTGGGAGAAATTTTGCTTACAAACCAGTGGTTGTGAGGGGTTGTGGGTCTTTGTTTGGGAGGTTTGTGGATGTTCGTGTGGCTGAGGTCTTTTCGACTTATTTGGGAGGTGTGGTTGAGCGTCTGTGCCTGTGAGTGTGTGGGGCCGTTTCTCTCTAAAAATTTAGCCCCCTATATATACTATCGGAAAAAGTTCCCGAGAATATAGATTTGGAATGTTATTGTAACACGTCTATTCGTGGTTCCATTCTTGAGCCCGTGTGCGTTCGCTACAGGCAGAGAGGCAACATATAGAACGTTTAGAACATCAAGAAGCCTCAGAGGAGCACAAGCGAATTATCAGAATGCTAAAAGACAAACTTCAACAATGGCTAGACTCTCCAGAAGAAACCGACTAGAAGCGAAACTTAGTTATAGGAAAACCAAGAATCTTTAAGTCATGCTGGAAAAAGATATTGAAAATCTACTGGCGAAACATCCAAACGAATTTTTTCCCGACTATAAGCTGAAATTTGTAGGTCAGCAAGTGAAACTAGGAACGTATTATGCTGACATTGTTTTTGAGAATCCAAAAAGTGAAATGGTTATTGTTGAAATCAAAAAAGGGATTCTCAGACGTGAAGCGATTGGTCAAGTCATAGAGTATTACGGGATGCTCAAACAGAAAGAACCGAATAAGAACATCCTTCTGTATCTTGTTGCTAATGTCATCCCTAAAGAAATGACGGTTTTTCTTAAAGAAAAGCTAGGCATAGAATTCGTTGAAATTTCCGCTTCCAAGATTAGGGAAGTTGCGAAAAGATATTCATATCAATTCTTGGATGCTGAAAGACCAGAATCCCTAAGAGAAACAAAAGAAGCCGTTCAAAAACTTGATACTGAAGCCTACTCTGGAAAATCGAGAGCTTGGATATTTCAAGCGAACCCTCAGAGATATGACATTCTGAATTCTATTGCTGATAAAGAATTGATTGAAGACGTATGGGAAGTTAGTCGATATAAAGACCAAATTCGTGCGGGTCATATTTGTCTGATTTGGATGTCTGGAAAAGAATCGGGAATCTATGCAGTCGGAGATATAACTTCTAATCCCGAATTTATGGTTGACTCTCCAATTTCAACGAAATATTGGGTCTATGATGCGGACAAAAGTCAAGCAAGACTAAGAGTAAAATACAAGTATAGACTGAAATTGGTTAATAATCCGATAATGAGAGCGGAATTGAAAAGCATCTCAGAATTGCAGAGCATGGAAATCTTTAGGCAACCACAAGGGACAAACTTTCGGGTCACAAACGAAGAATGGGAGATAATTCTTGATTTGCTAAAGAAAAGATATTGCTTAGAGCAATAGCATCCAAAATCTTAAATTTGATTCGCTCCGTATGAAAATGAGGCTTCAGATGTCAGAATTCAGTAAAGGATACGACCTAGGTAAGAAAGTAGAGGAAGACCAATGTGAACGTATTTGTCAAGAATGGAATAAATTGGAACAGCAAGTTCTTCCACTCATAAGTAAAAAAGACTCTCAGAAGACTAAACGAGAAAAGGAACTAGAATCTGATTATGAACTCTTCTGGGAGAATAAGGTTTTCCAGAAAACAAGCGAGAAAGAAGTGAGCGATAAAGTTGCTGAAGGATTCAAGAAAGCAATTTTGGAGAAATGTGCGGAAAAGAAATAAGAACATTTCCTGAAGCTAGAGGAATTTTCTACTACTGTAAGCTAGTTTAATAGAATTGATTAAGTTGGAAGAAAGCGAAATCAGAACTTATAGAGAGGTAGTTTTATCCTCCGCCTACTGGTGGTATAATCGCAACCTTATCCTCTTCTTTTAGCCTTGTTTTGAAGCCTTGTAGGGTGGTTATGCTTTTTCCGTTGACTAAGAACTGAAGATAACCTCTGGGCTTTCCGCTTGTGTCGTATACGTAGTCTGTGAATTGGCGACCGTACTTCCTAGATAAATGATCTAGAAGTGCGTTTACTGTGATAGAGTTTGATAACTCTAATTTTTCTTCCTTCTTGCCCGTGATTTCTCTTAAAACAGTGAAAAATTTCACTGTGATTTTCATCTGGCGTTTTTCCTCTTGGAATGTTGTTGTTAAATGTGTTAACAATGGGCTCGTCTTAATAAGGATTTTAGTGATGCCACTAGATATTTTGCTAGAGACTTTAAGCATTGAAAAAACTTTTGCATAGGCGTTCTAAGGGCAGAATAGACACTGCCCTTTTCTTTCCTGCTCGTTAATCCATGCTTCGATTCCGATTTCTTTCATCCTCTTCGAGTTTTCAATGGTCCTCTTGTGATGAGATACGCCGTCTGAACCGAATTCGTTCACGTTTGCACATGGAAAGTCTTCGCACTGAAAACAGTACTGAAGCCCTCGCTTTCTGGCACAGAGCATCATCTTGCAGTCGGAACTCCAGTGAGCGTCCAGTGTACTCGTGCACCCCTCACACCTTACCTGCTCTGGTTTAATTGTTTCGTTGCGTTCTTTCTTAAACCACTCTATTATTTCGTCCCGCAACTTCTCGTTGCCATGAGACGCCGAGTATATGTCACATTTTGCACAGTTCAGACCACAAACCGCAATAGACCATTTTCCCATGTTTTTGGTTTTCATATGTTCACCTTATCCACTCATTGAGAAGTAGTCTTCTTTAAGTGCATTCTCCAACTCAAAGCCATAGTTTTTGGGTGAGACGCCTTAACCTCATCCAATCGGTTTACAGCGGTGTTTTTTGGAGCCTCTAAGACCTCGTTAGGATTCTCGTTGGCTTCTCTGGCTATTTTCCTCATCACCTCAACGAATCTGTCTAATTCCTCCTTCTCAAATGATTCCGTGGGCTCAATCATCAGCGCCTCATCAACTATCAAAGGAAAATAGGTGGTCGGCGAATGCAAACCATGATCTAGTATCCTCTTGGAAATGTGAAGCGCCCGTGTCCCCTTTTCTTTATACAGATTTTTCGTGCTGAACACACACTCGTGCTTTCTAGGACGCCCTTTGGCATAGGGAAGTCCATAGGCGCCGATTTCCTCGAGTTTCTTCATCAAGTAGTTGGCGTTTAACACGGAAACCTCTGCGATTTCTTCTAAACCTTCCGCACCCAGACTTAGGATGTAAGCGAACGCCTTCACCAGAACCGCCACATTCCCATAAAACCCGCGAATCTTTCCCACACTGTACGGTTTATCATATTCCAGGTAATACCGCTCGCCGTCAAATGCGACAGTGGGAACCGGCAAGAACTTTGCGAGTTCCTCTGACACTCCAACAGGACCCGCTCCAGGACCACCTCCACCATGGGGAGTTCCAAAGGTCTTGTGTATGTTTATGTGAACTATGTCAAAACCCATGTCTCCAGGTCTAACCTTTCCCAAAATCGGGTTGAGATTTGCGCCGTCATAATATAGCAGTCCACCAGCGTCATGAACTATCTCTGCAATCTTCTCTATGTTCTTCTCGAAAATCCCCAGCGTGTTAGGATTTGTTAGCATCAACCCAGCGGTACGCTCCGAAACCACGGATTCTAACGCCCCCAAATCAACACACCCATCCCCATCGGAAGGAACTACCACGACATTGAACCCTGCCATGGTTCCACTCGCCGGATTCGTGCCATGAGCAGAGTCGGGCACTATGAGCTCTGTTCTCTTTTTATCCTCGCTGTTAAACTTGTGATGTGCCTTCATAATTAGGGCGCCTAAAAACTCTCCATGGGCTCCAGCCGATGGCTGTAAACTAACCTCGTGGGTTCCGGTGATTTCAGCCAGCCACCGAGAGAGTTTATAGAGAATCTCCAGAATGCCTTGAACCGTCTCGCCGTCCTGATACGGATGGATTGATGTCACCTGAGGCAGTTTAGCCAGTTTCTCGTTGATTTTCGGGTTGTATTTCATGGTGCAGCTTCCAAGTGGATAGAAGCCCAGATCGACGCCATAATTCATCTGAGACAAACGAACGTAGTGCCTCACCACTTCGACTTCCGACAACTCAGGCAATTTTGGAGGGGTTTTCCTTCGCATTTCTTCGGGAAACTGCCTATTTGGGTCTCCTACCGCTTGCCGTATCTCTTCTTCCACTTCAGGGATGGTGTGCCCCCTTCGTTCGGGGTGTCCCAACTCGAAAATAACTCGTTCGTTCCAGCGGGCTTGTCTGAACATTTATGATTCACCTTCCTCCAGAATTTCTCTTAGAGCATTGGCGAGACGATCAATGTCATCTTTTGAATGGACCTCAGTGACGCAATAGAGGGCTGTTTCACCCAGCTCAGGAAACTCTTCTGTGACTTCTTTCCCTCCATGAACCTTCCGCAGTAAAAGTTTATCATGAATTTGTTTCACGGTCTTTCCAGAAGCGTCAAAGTTTATGGTGAACTCCTTGAAATGCGGAGACTTGAAAACCGGCGTCTTAATGCCTTTTATTTTCGCTAACAGACGCATAGCATATTGCGTTTTGCTCATGATGGCTTCTCCCAACTCTCTCAAGCCATTTGGACCGAGCAAGGCTAAATAAACCGCAGCTGCGACCCCGCACAGTGCCTCGTTTGAGCAGATGTTAGAAGTCGCATTCTCTCTCCTAATGTGTTGCTCCCGAGTTTGAAGAGCGTGACAGAAGCCCCGTTTAGTCCCATCCAGAGTGGTGGTCATACCCACTATGCGCCCAGGCATCTGTCGAATCATCTGCATGTCGTCTCGACAAGCAAAGATTCCGAGCAAAGGTCCACCAAAGTTCATAGGAATCCCCAAAGGCTGTCCTTCACCAACCACAATGTCGGCGCCGTACTCGCCAGGTGGCTTTAACACGCCGAGGGATGTGGGGTCGACTCCAACGATGAAAATTGCTCCGCAATCATGAGTTTCTTCTGCTATCTCTTTGACTTGTGTTTCGACAAAGCCAAGATAAGTGGGGTTTTCAATGTAAACGGCGGCTGTCCTCTGCGAAACCTTTGTTTTCAAGTCTTCGATGTCGAGTTGTCCAGTTTCTGGGTCGTAATCTACTGAGCTGATGTGGATTCCAGCTGGCTCACAGTACGTTTGCAAAGTTTTGACTCTTTCCGGATGTATTATCTTTGGCACAAGGGCTTCTGTTCGACTTGTTAACCGTGATGCCATGCGAACCGCCTCGCCCAAAGCAGAAGCCCAGTCGTACATGGAACAATTAGCGACCTCCATCCCAGTGACTTCACAGATCATGCTCTGATACTCAAAAAGAGCCTGCAACATCCCTTGAGAAATCTCTGGCTGATACGGCGTATACGAGGTGAGGAGTTCCGTTCTTTGAACGATTTCCTCAACGACCGCAGGCACATAATGTGGCCAACAGCCGGCACCCAGAAACACAGGAATCTCTTGGCTCGTCACGTTTTTGGAAAGTAGAGTTTCGATGAGTCTTTTTACCTCTTGTTCTGGCATGGAGTTGGGGAGGTCGAGTTTCTTCTTTAGTCTAAATTTTCTAGGAACATCCACGTAGAGTTCTTCTATGCTTTGGACGCCGATTTGCTTCATCATGTCCTTCTTGATTTTGGGGATAGAATTTGGGATGTATGGGTGAACGAAAGACTTGGTCATCATTTCACCGACTGAGAATGTCTAAGAGTCTGTTTCTTAAAACTTTTGAGAAGGAGCCTCGGGGCGTTTAGCGAAGATTATGTTAAAATATTTAAACACACAAAGAATTCCTTAGAAGAAATAGAAGTTGATGATAGTCTGAGATACGGGGTATAATCCGATGAAAACTGATTACGAGGAGATGCTGAAGAGGGCTCGTTCCCAAATCCCACACGAGGTCCTTGAACACAAAAGACTAGAAATCCCTAAACCACGCAGTTCTACCATCGGAGTTCGAACCATCATCTACAACTTTAAAGAAATCTGTGACACCATTAGAAGGGACCCACATCACTTAATGAAGTTTCTCTCAAAGGAATTAGCGACCGCCGGAACCCTCGAAGAGATGCGTGTAGTTTTTCAGGGGAAGTTTTCCCGTGACACCTTGGATCGATTAATCGAGAGATACGTTGAGGATTTTGTCGTCTGTCCGGTTTGCAAGCTTCCAGACACAAGAATGGTTAGGGAGAAGCGTTTCCAGTTTCTTGTATGTGAGGCGTGTGGCGCAAAGTCTTCCATAAGACCTGTGTAAAAGTGCAAGCACTTGAACGTCTACGTGAACATCAGAAAATGGGGTCGATGCGTGCTACTTGCGACTTGTGACGCTGAACTCCTCGGCAAGAGGTTTAAGGAAGGCGAAATCGTTTTTGAGATACGCGAGGATTTCTACAAGGGACCAAAAGTGAGTGTTGAAGAGGCTATCGCTTTGATACAGCAGTCGACCATAGTGAACATGGTTGGAAAAAACATTGTTAAAAAGGCTATAGAGAAGGGTTTGATTCATCCAGAAGCCGTTCTAAAAATCTCGGGCATTCCTCACGCACAAATCGTGAGAATGTAATGACTCTGATTTAAGAAGACTCTATTCTTTGTCGAATCGTAGCGAAGAAATCTGTCAAGTCGATGTTTCCTCCACTGATTATTATCCCCACCCTCTTAGACCGTAAATCTATCTGTTTTGACAACACTCCTGCTAGCGAAACCGCTCCTGAGGGTTCGACCACCAGTTTCGTTCTTTCCCAGAGAAACTGCATCGCATCTACGATTTCTTGTTCTGAAACGGTTATTATCTGGTCTACCTTCTCTCTTATTATTCTGAAGGTGTTGCTTCCAAGCGACGTTCTTAACCCGTCTGCTATCGTGTTTGGTTTCTTTTGTGGAATGATTTTTCCCGCTTTCAATGATTGGTAGGCATCGTCTGCGTTTTTTGGTTCGACGCCGATGACTTTGGATGATGGGCGCAAGCCTTTCGTTGCGATTGCTGTTCCGCTTATCAGTCCGCCGCCGCCCACAGGACCGAAAACGTAGTCGAGTTCGCCTACTTCCTTGATTAATTCGTAAGCAGCTGTTCCGGCACCTGCAATAATTTTGAGGTCGTTGTATGGGTGTATAAGTGTGTAGTCGTGCTTTTCGATGAGTGGTGCAACGGTTTTCTCTCTGTCGGTGGGGTGAGAACCACAAAAGGTTATTTCTGCCCCATAACCTTGTGTTGCAGCTACTTTCGCTGGAGGAGCGTTTTCGGGCATGACAACCACTACCTTAACTCCCAGAAGTTTGCCTGCTAAGGCGAGTGCTTGTGCGTGGTTTCCAGACGAGTGTGTTATCACTCCTTTCTTCTTCTGTTTCGGAGACAACTGTGATAGGGCGTTGAAGGCTCCTCTGAATTTGAAGGCTCCGGTTTTCTGAAAATTCTCGCATTTTAAGAAACACTCGCTGTCGGTGATTTCGTTGAGGGTTGAAGAAGTCATTACAGGAGTATGATTAACGGTTTCCTTTATTCGTTGGTATGCTGCTTCCACTTCTTTGAACATTCAAATCGAGAAAGAATCACGCATAGCTGCTAAATAAGTCATCGCACACTTCAAAGGAGAAACATAAATAGGAAGATAATTCACTTATTCCGAGAAGGTGACTGTTTGGGGAAAAAGAAGGTCCTCAGTGAAGAAGAAATCAAAGATATGGTTCTTCCAGTGGCGAATGACGTGCTTGGCATAGCCATGAAACTGTTGGGGTTTGACCGAGTTTTGGTGAAGTGTCAGGATGGAAACGAGCGCCTCTGTAGAATCCGAGGCAAGATGAAGAGAAGAGTGTGGATAAGAGAAGGAGACGTAGTCCTGGTCTCTCCTTGGGACTTTCAATCCGACAAGAGAGGCGATATTATCTGGCGGTACACGAGGAGTCAAGCAGACTTGTTAAGAAAAAACGGATATCTCACAGTCAAATGAGGAAGCCTCGTGTCTTATCGAAAGAAGGTAGACAAAAAATTACTAAGAAAAGAAAAAGCATACAAAACTCAAAGATGTGGATAGGAGGTTATAAATGAAGTGCCTAGAATGTGGTTCAGAATGCTTAGTTCCTTTTTCCGGTATGGATGTAGTGTTCTATCAATGCTTGCCTCAAATGTGGAGAAGTGTATAAACGTGAAGGCTTCGAGAAAAAGTGACTGCGCGCGCGAGAGGAGGGAGAGAATAGAAAGTGAAGAGGACGGATGCTTCTAGCCCTGTTTTGTTAAGGAAAAAGAGGCAAATATTGAAGCGTATGCACAGGAAAAAAATGAAACAGGTAAGATTGAAGAGTTGAATGAAGAAGCGCGCGCATTGCAATCATGAACAATGGAATAATTGTGAACGTTCGCGCAAACTAATTAAAGCGGGAATTGATTCTCATTCTTCTTTATGCGCTGTTCTTGTTGTGGCAAATGCTGTGAAGAAACCGAGATGCTGCTTTCCAAAGCAGATGCAAAAAGGCTAAAAGAACTCGGCTATTCACCAAAGGAATTTGCATTTTGCGATAAGAAGGGTTTTACTCGACTAAAAAACAGAGAAGGCTGCTGTATCTTTTTCGATTCCAAGGAGAGGAAATGTAAAATTTATAAGAATAGACCGTTGGGCTGTCGCATTTTTCCCGTCATATTTTCTAAAGAGGAGGGAATAGTTGTAGATGATATTTGTCCAATGAAGAACACCATTTCTAAGCGTGAATTGAATCACAAAGGTAAGATTCTTGTCAATCTTCTACAACAGATAGATCTTGAAGCAGAAAAGAAAAACTGGGTTCTGTTTTGCCATAAAGGTTAATAAGAAACGTTTCGCGCGCACTTTTCACCAAACCACTTTTAAACCTCAACAACGTGAATGTGACATAGCGAGTAGCTATGCTCAAAAAAAGAAGACACTACAGAGAGAAAAGAAAACGCCTAGAACACCATCTCAAAGAAGTAGAAAAAAGAGATAGGATGCTAATCAAAGACCGCTCCTCTGAAAGAGCAGTCATGGAAGAAGTTTTCGACCGCTCAACTCTTATGACAATTTACGATTTCTTGAATAAGGGAACGATTTCCGAGATTTTTGGGGTTGTAAAAGCGGGAAAAGAATCTCGGATATACTGGGGAAAGGGTTCAGAACAAAGAGAACTTGCGCTCAAAATATACCTCACATCATCAGCAGAATTTAAGAGAGGCATGCTTCCGTACATCCAGGGTGACCCAAGGTTTGCTCGTGTTCGAATGGACACACGTTCTCTTGTTTATGCTTGGGCTCAGAAGGAATTCAAGAATCTACAGCGTGCCTACGAAGTCGGAGTTAGAGTTCCTAAGCCGATTGCGGTCAGCAAAAACGTTTTAATTATGGAGTTTATTGGGGAAGAGGGGGCGAGTGCCCCTCTTATGAAAGAAACTGCTCTCGAAAAGCCTCAAGAGGTTTATCAGAAGTTACTGACTTATGTGAAGAAGTTGTATCAAGAGGCAGAGCTTGTACACGGTGACTTGAGCGAATACAACGTTATGATATGGAAGAATGAACCCGTGGTTTTCGATGTCTCTCAAGCGGTGCCACTCGAACATCCCATGGCTAACAGGTTTCTACAAAGAGACCTGGAAAATCTTTATAGGTACTTCAAAGGGCTTGGTGTACCTGTGCTTTCTCAGGAAGAAGTGTATAGGTGGGTCACGAGTGCAAGGAGCAAGCGCCTTCGTTAAGATTCCACAAGACCGTGTAGGAGCCCTCATAGGTCCCGAAGGTCAAGTGAAAGCCGCCATCGAGAAAAAACTTTCAGTCGAACTTCAAGTGGAGAGCGAAACAGGTGACGTTACAATAACAATGCCTCCAACAGCCTTTGATCCCACGGTTCTGTTTAGAGCCAAAGAAATAATTAGTGCCATTGGAAGGGGTTTCTCTCCTGAACGGGCATTTAGATTACTTGATGATGATGAGGCTCTGTTAGAAGTCATAGACTTACGAGAAGCTTTGGGAAGGTCACTGTCTGACATAAAGCGGTTGAAAGGAAGAGTCATTGGGAAAGACGGTAAAACCAGGCGACTTATCGAAGAGTTGACGGAAGCCAGTCTCTCCGTGTACGGACACACAATCTCCATTATTGGGAGCATCGAGCAAACAGAAGTGGCGAAGGAAGCGATTCGCATGCTCCTCAGAGGCAGTCAACACAGCACAGTCTATCGGTTCCTTCACAGAAAGAGAAGAGAACTGAAGAAAAAGAAAATGGAGCTCTGGGAAACCAGACTTCCTTATTAGACTAAAGCCCACTCACGACGTTTTATACATGGAAAACCGCAAATTGCTGAACATTCAATTTTGCTGCATTAGGTTCAAATTTTTACTTATAAAAATTTATAATAGACGAAAACGTGTCAAACCTCTATAATTCTGTGTGTAACCACCTTTAACGAGTCTTGGAAAAATGGGATAACAAGCTGGGAAAAAACAAAAGCCAAACCGTTCCCATATGATGAGCCAGTAGGGAAGCGACTAACCAATGGAGACCTTTGAAGAAATAAGTCCCGCCGACTTCTTCTACCGCAACCGAGACATAGCTGGGTTCACCAACCCAGTCAGAGCAATGTTTGCATCTGTGAGAGAACTCGTGGAAAACTCCCTCGACGCCACAGACATCTCAAGCGCTCCCTCCGAAATCTATCTCAGAATATCTCAAGACAACGAAACAGAATCAGATGTTAATGTTTACAAGTTGAGAGTTAAGGACAACGGAAGCGGCATCCCAGCCCGCCACATCCCGTCTGCGTTTGGGCAGGTCTTGTTCGGTTCCAAGTACAAGTTAAGGCAGGCAAGAGGCACTTTTGGTCTTGGAGGAACCATGGCGATTCTCTACGGACAAATCACCACACACAAACCCGTTACTATTGTTTCGAGCACGGGCACCTCAAAAATGTACAAGTACACGCTTACGATAGACATTCAGAGAAACCGACCCTTAGTCTTGGATCGTAAAATCCAAATCAACAAGGAACAGTGGCGTGGCACCATCATCGAATTTAGCCTCGAAGGAGACTATCTCAGGGCGATGCCAAAAATCTTGGAGTATCTCAAACAGACAGCGCTCGTGACTCCCTACGCGAACATCACCTTCGTCGACCCGAAGGGTCGCCTATACAAGTTTACCAGAGTGACTACAAAAACTCCTCCTCCCCCAAAAGAAACGCTTCCCCACCCCTATGGAGTAGACGTGGAAACAATCCAACGCCTCCAACGAACAACAGAGACTCGAAACATGCTTGAATTTATGCAAAAGCACTTCCACAGGATTGGCGAGACCATTTCACTCAGTTTTCTAGAATTCGCTGGATTTATCAGAACGGATGACCCCAAAAAACTGACGAAAGAAGACGTTTCTCGGCTTGTAAAGACGATGAAGAAATTTAGCGAGTTCTCTCAAAACGTTAGCATTGAACAATTTCAAAATCTCATAAAAACCACTCAATGTCAAAACCTAATAGACTTCATGAAAACAAATTTCCGAGTTGAAAAAAATGTTGTTCTTCGTTTGTTAAACGCAGCGGGGTTCATCAGAACCAAGGCACCCAGAAACTTGAGGTCCGACGAAATCGTGAGACTCGTGCGGATGATGAAGAAATTTGAGGAGTTTTTGCCTCCCGACGCAAGTTGTCTGTCTCCTTTGGGTGAAGACTTGTTAAGAGTTGGTGTTCTGAAGGAGTTAAAGCCAGATTTCGTTGCCGTTTGTCAGCGTAAGCCTTCCACTTATTCTGGTCACCCCTTCGTTGTTGAGACGGCGATAGCCTACGGAGGAGACATCCCTGCGCGAGACGACATCCTCGTTTACAGGTTTGCGAACAGAATTCCACTCTTATATGATGAAGCCAGTGACGTTTCCGTGAAGGTCATAAGGTCCATGAACTGGAGGAGATACAAGGTTTCACCCGATATGCCCGTCGCGATACTGGTGCACATATGCAGCACGAAGGTTCCCTACAAGACTGTGGGCAAAGAGTTCATCGCAGACAGGCCAGAAGTCGCCAAAGAGGTTTTGAATGGTATACGGGAAGTGGCACGTGAACTACAGCACTTTTTAACCAAGAAAGAGTATGTCGAAAAGGAGAGGAAACGCTTAGATGTTTTCTCCAAGTATTTACCTAAAATCGCCAGATTCTCCACAGATCTGGCTGGCAAAGAGAAGGAACCCGATATCAAGGCGTTGTTAAGGAGTGTGAAAAAACTTGAAGACTGAAGTTTCAGTTTCCGAGAAGAAGAAAGGAGTTTTAGAGAACATAAGAAATTTCGGCGCGAAGCTTTACGGTCAAATGGAAGAAGGAGTTTTTCCATGGATTAAGATGCCGAGTCGCTCCATTGAGAACATCTTCTATAACCCAGAAGTTCGACAATATGTGCTGGGCGACAAAACGGTGCGCAGAAGTTCCAGAAACATTCGGCATGTTCGCCCCTTTACGCAACTCGTTTGGGCTGCTTACTTTGCTCACGAGCTCGGGAAAAATGGAAAAACCTCTACTCTTCGTGACGTTTACTATTCAGCGCAGGCTTTTGATGTTGCCTTCAAAGACCAGCCCGAATCAAACAGCATCATAACCGACCTTGAAACCGTTGTTGGTTTTTCTAGAGAAGATTTCAACGTCTTTCCCGAGGAGCGCTCAGCCATTTTTGGTGATTTGACCATCGAATACACCATTCGTGGATACGAAGGAAAACAGTACAATCTGATGTCTCATCCTGACGGCGTAATGATCGGTCCAGCTCTCACCTCTGCTGAGTTTGTGAAAACAAGTGCGGATAGAGTGATTGCCATCGAAAAAGGCGGCTTGTTCACGAGATTCATTGAGGAAGAAGTCCACAAGAAGTTTAATGCCTTACTCATACTTACGGCGGGTCAAGCCCCACGCGCCACTAGACATTTTATTCACAGACTGAACAAGGAGTTGAAACTGCCCGTGCACATCTTTACTGATGGTGATCCTTGGGGTATGCACATCGCCATGGTCATCATCTCGGGTTCGGCAAACGCTGCTCACCTGAGGGAACTGACGACTCCAGATGCTCAGTGGAACGGAGTTTGGGCTACCGACATCGTGGATTACAAGTTACCTAGCGACGAATTGACACAAATAGACATCAAGCGGTTGAATGAGCTGCAGAAGGATCCACGTTACACTGGCGGTTTGTGGCAGAAAGAGATTAAACAATTTTTAAAGATTAAGAAGAAGGCGGAGCAGGAAGCCTTCAGTCGATACGGCTTAACATATATCGTGGACGAGTATCTGCCAGCCAAACTCAAGGAAGCAGGCTGATTAAGCGAATAGTTTAAAATGGGCTTCAGAAACTACATGTTGTCTGGTGACATCATTGAGCGAAGAAGCACCCGGTGGTTTGACTATTGCCGAGAAGTTCTGTGGACTACTGAGCATTTTTTTGGGTGGGGTAATCGTTTATTTCACGTATGTTGATCCGCCCAAAACTGGTGGACGTGTTGAGTCTTATTCTCTTGCTTTTCTCCTTGGTGGGGTCATACTAATTATTTTGGGTATTTTCTTGTTGTTGGCGAAGACTGAATAAGAGTTTTGGCGCCGCCGGTTTAGTCAGACAAGACAGGTTGTCATGTCTTCGGACTCGGACCGACGACCAGCTGGTTAACAGCTTCAGCCAAAATGGGTTCTAACACCCCATTTTTGTCAGCTGCTCTACCGAACTGAGCTACGGCGGCGCTCGTATGATAACGTTTTTGAGGGCTATTTAAAGTTTAATTAAGTTAGGTTTTTGTCAATCACATTCTTATGTAAACTCTGTATTGGATTGGTTCTGGTTCGAAATAGGGGCAGTTTTTAATGTCCTCTACGTGTTTTTTGAGTTTTGTGCAGTAGTAGCTGTTCGCTATGGGGATTGCGTGTTTGCAGTTGTTGCAGTTGGCGGAATCTAGTGTTGTGGGTTCGAGTTCTTGGCATAAAGATGTCATATCTATCAATAAATTATATGCTTCAATATGTAATAAACCTTTCACCACGCAACACTGTTAAATCTATTAGAGAAATCCTTGCATGTATAGCATGGGAACTTAGATGCAGTTCGGAACAGTTCTCCACGTTTCCGCCACATACGCCAACTGGGACACCTTCTTGACCATCGCCAAAGAAGCTGAGCGCCTCGGCTACGATTCAATATGGGTTTCTGACCACTTCATCTCGCCTCGCGGTCACCCTCACTCGCTCGAATCTTGGACGGTTCTATCCGCTCTAGCATCTTCGACACATAAAATTCGGCTGGGAACCTACGTGCTCTGTAACCAGTTCCGCCATCCATCCTTGTTGGCTAAAATGGCTTCGACAGTGGATAACATTTCTAAAGGAAGGCTTGAACTAGGCATCGGCGCTGGCTGGCTCAAAGATGAACATGTAGCGTTCGGTTTTGGCTGGGATAAACACTCGGCGCGAATAGAACGGCTGAAAGAGGCTGTAGGAATAGTTAGGAGGTTGTGGACAGAGAACCATGTTTCCTATCAAGGAAAATATTTCCGGCTTAACGGTGCCACACTTGAGCCAAAGCCATTCCAAAAACCCCACCCGCCAATCTGGATTGGAGGAAACTCCACAGCCATTAAAGGCGTAGTTGCCGAATTCGGTGATGGCTGGATACCAGTTTTACCAACGCCAGAACAAATCGCCAAAGGCTTAGCAGAAATCAAAGATAAAATGAAGCAGTTCGGAAGGAGTCCTGAAAGCTTACAAGTGGCTTATGGAGGAAGTGGTTGCCTCGTAATAGCAGAAAACGAAGAGTTAGTGAGAAAATTGGCAAAACCCTTGGTGCACTCGATGGGAAAATCGTTAGAGAAGCAGACGTGTTTAATCGGGACCCCCGAGCAGTGCATACAAAAAATAGAAAAATACCAAAGAGCTGGAGCACACAAAATAGTGGCAGGATTCTACGATTTTCCTTCCCTCGATGGAATGAGGCTGTTTGCCAGAGAAGTGATTCCTCACTTTAGCGTGCATAAGCGCTAGTTGCGAGGTGGCTGGGTTTTGAGTAGACAGAGTGAACATGAATTTTGGAACTGGGAGCGGTGCAAAACCAAGATTAGAAGTTTAAAGGGTAGACTCGGGTTCAAAGAACCGTCGACATTAAGGTTTTTGGGACTAAGCCTCTCTCTTGAAGAAGGAACGGTTCAGGACGACCTTAGAAAATGTCCTTTTCCGGAAGTGGTACCCAGCATTTATTGCATTCTTTCTGGCTATGCAGAGGCTGAACCAGTTCCCGAAGCCCTAAAGCTCATTTCCTTTACGCAATTACCAGGAGGACGCGGCTATCATAGAGCTTTTCTTGGGCGTGCTGTTCTGTCCATCCAAAGAGTGTTTGGATCGAAGCCAAGGATGCTGGTTGAGGCTGCAAAACTTCTAGGTGGTCATAAGGTGGATTATGGAGACTGTTCGGTTAGGTTAAACTCGCTTCCCTTGGTGCCCATCACGGTAATTCTGTGGGCGGAGAGTCAAGAATTTCATGCTTCGGCTACTATGCTCTTCGACGCGTCGGTTAGCCACTACTTGACCACGGAGCAAGTGGCGATGTTGGGCGAATTAACCTCGACAAGACTGAGACACGCCTATGAGGCTTTGATGGGCGAACAGAAAACTCTTAAATCAGAAAGAGAACGGAATTAATGTTGAAGAGGGCCCGTAGCTCAGCACGGTTAGAGCGACAGGCTCATAACCTGTAGAGTGTGGATAACCACCACATTCGGGGAGTGGTCAGGTGTTCGAATCGCCTCGGGCCCACCAAGTTCTCATTAGTAAATAGGGCTGTAATATGAATGAGGGTGGGAAATGGAGTTTTGGAGAAGATCAATGTTGGCCTAGTTGGATATGGCTCCCAGGGTACGAGGATAGCGAGTGCAGTGTCGGCTCAGGAAGACATGGAACTGGTAGGTATATGCATAAAGGAACCAGATGTTTCTGCGCTTATGGCATTCAAGAAGGGTTTTCCTATCTACCTCGTAGATTCGAACTACGCCGGAGCCTTCAAAAAAGCTGGAATCAACATTGAAGGGTCAATCGCGGGTCTCTTGTCAAAAGTTGACGTGGTTGTGGACGTTACGCCAAGCGGTGTTGGAAAGAGAAACAAAGAGGAGTTCTATTCAAGGTACAAGGTTAAGTGTGTTTTTCAAGCAGGCGAATCCCTTGAGGTCGCAGATATTCCAGCGTTCATGTCAATCACTAACTATGAGGACGCTAGAAAAGCGGGTTCCGTTCGCATTCCATCGCCCTTCGCAGTGTCCTTGGTAAGGGTCCTCAAGCCGCTAGACATTGAATTTGGCATAAAACACGCTATGTGCACGCTCATCCGACCTGGAACTGAACCCATGAGGGGACATCAGGGACCAGTCGACACAATAGTTCCCGACAAACCCTATGTTGCACACAAAACATTTCAAGATGAGATGCGCCAAGTGTTCCCTAAGGATGTCGTGTTCACATCCCTTGCGGTTCCCTCCATCCTCCTAGCCGTCGAGGTTATCGTGGTCGATTTAGAGCGAAGAGCCTCAACGGAAGAAGTTATAGACCTTCTTTGTAGGATTCCAAGAAGCATAGTTGTGAGAGGTGACATGGGACTACACTCCACAGACGCAATCTTTGAATATATCCGAAGGGTCGCTCGTCCATCCGCCGACATCTACGAGGTATGCATATGGCATGAACATGTGGAAGCAATTAACGGCAGATTAAAGCTTGTCCAAGCGTTTGACCCTCACTGTGTTCAAACGCCAGAAGTAATAGACGCAATCAGAGCATTGGCAAACACCACAACCTTGGAGAAAAGCCTGAAACTAACTGATGAAGCCCTAAAAATGCTGACTCCTGGAATCTACCCATGATTATAAACGAAGTTTTATGTATCTCTACGGCAAGATGAAGAGGCAACTGCAGAGTTTTTGCGTAGTTTCTGGAAAGATTTATTATCAAATGCGCTTGAGAGTGACCAAACACTCATCACACAATCCCCCTAAGACTTTTTTGGTTCAACGTGCACTTGAGATAAACAAGTTGCGAGCCAGCAGGTGACGCAGTGAACACGAAAGAAGCCAAAGATTTGGTAGATGTCTTGTGTCAGTCAAGTTTGAGCCGAACAGAGACAGCAAACACGGTGAATACGGCAATGCACGGTTTCGTGAAGGAGTTACATTCAACACAGAAGTTATGGAAAAGAGGAAACAACTCGTTCCTCATCAAGGCGGGCTTGGCTTTGATAGCGTTTCCAGACCCGACGATAAGCGATGTGGTGGGTTCGGCTTTGATTGCGGCTGGTGTTATTCAGTTGAAGTTGAAAAATTCGACACTCAGCATCGAAGACGTTTACAAGACTTTCCCCAAAGTGGTAAAGGAACTAAGTGCAATAAAGCAGTGCCTAGTCTGAGAGAGTGTCTAGACAAGTTCTCCTTTAGCAACCATCACAACCTTTCCACCAACAAACACGTCTATTCTTCCTTCTTTGCTTTCCGCCTTCAAAAGAAGCAGTGAAGGACGCCCTATCTCATAGCCCTGTTCAACGCGAATGTCGATTCGGTCTTTTCCAAAATAACGTTTTTTCACTAAGTACCCGGCTAAGCAACCGTTTGCGCTTCCCGTGGCTGGGTCCTCTGGAACACCGTAGTAGTCGGCGAAAACTCTGACGCTTAAGTCGTTTTCTTGGTTGTGTGTTTCGGGGCAAAAGATGAGTATGGTTTTGGCTTGCGTATGCTTAACAAACTCGAAGTATTTGTCTCTGACTATCTTTGCCTTTTTTAAGGCGTTTAAGGTCTTTAACGGGACTATGATGGAAGGCAAACCCGTGGAAACCTCTTGAACAGGAAACCCATCCTCTACACTCTCTCTGTTGAGGCTCAAAACCTCACAAATCCGCCCTGCATCAAAAGTCTGAAGAAAAGTCGGCGCCATTTGCTTCATCCACAAAACGTCCACTTGTTTCCTTTTGTATTTTGGTGTAACAGGAATTTGTCCAACCTTCAAGTTCAGGACAATTCTCTCGATGGGTTTTCTGACAATTTCCTGTTGTATCACGTAGGCTGTCCCTAATGTCGGATGACCCGCAAAAGGCACTTCTTTTTCTGGCGTAAAGATGCGGACATCATACCCGTCGTCCCGTTTCTCATCTGACAAAATAAAAGTTGTCTCTGAGTAGTTCATCTCTTTGGCGATTCGTTGCATTTTAGTATCAGAGAGCGCCTTTGCGCCTCTAACGACTGCGAGCTGGTTTGATTCCTCTATAAAGATACTTTTCGCGTCACTTCACGTTTCTTTTTAACTTAATAACCAACTCTGCGGTTCTTTTCCCAAGTTCTGTAGAGAGTTTGAGTTCTTTTTCACTTGGAGCCCCAACGGCTGCTGCGCCATAATGTTTACCATGTGGGGTTCCTTGGATAATCATCCCGTGCACAAGCATAGCCTCCAATATAGAAAGTAATGTGGTTTCTGCACCGCTCGCTGTTCCGCCTGAACTCGTGAAGGCGGCTCCAACCTTCCCTTCGAGTTCGCCGTGAATCTTGACTGACTTGTCGATGAGTGCCTTGAGTTTTGCGGACATTTGTCCGTAGTATGTTGGCGAACCCATTGTTATCCCGTCGGCGCTCAGCAAATCCTCAATACTGGTCTCGCCTACCTTCTTCACAACAACATCGACTCCTCTCACCTGTCTTGCGCCTTCAGCAACAGCGATAGCCATCTTCTCTGTGTGTCCAGTCTCTGAGTCATAAATGACCAGAACTCTTGCCAAACAACCACGCTCTTATAGTTTATTCAGCTATTATGACTGATAAATGCTCGCTGGCTCAAGGTGAGGTTTGGTTGAGAAAACTTGTTGAGGGCTTTGTTCATAGAGTTGGGGCGCACTGTGAGTCAACGGCTCTCCGTGATGTTTTTGAACACTTCGGTTTCCACTTCAGTGAGGAGATGCTCTTCGGTTTAGATGGAACTTTCGGCTTCGTCTATTGGAAACGAAAAGATGCCATACCACCACTCGGAATTGGTGGAAAAATCGCCATGTTCCCCCACAAACTTCCTTCACTTCTAGGCTTTCAAGTTGAGAAAAAGACCACTACAAGCCAGAAGAAGGCTTGGAACGGCGTGAAAGATCTCATGGACCGAAACATCCCAGTCATTCTACACGCTGACATGGCTTTCCTCGACTACATGGGCGTTCCAAAAAACGGCGAACACTTCGGAGCCCACACCATAGTCTTGGCAGGATATGATCTGGACAAAGGAGAAGCCTATACAGGAGACTCAAAGTTCCAAGGGCTGCAAGCGGTCTCTCTCGAGAACCTCGCAAAAGCCAGAGGTTCAAAATTCAAGCCTTATCCGCCCCGAAACGAGTGGTTCGAATTCACTCTGCCACAAAAACTCAAACCATTAGATCAAGCAATAAGAGCGACGGTTGTCGAAACAGCGAAGAGTATGCTTGAGCCACCGACAAAGATTTTCGGAATAAGGGGAATGCGATACCTTGCGGACGACATAACAAACTGGCCTAACACTTTGCCACAATCCAAGCTAAGTCTTACATTACTGCTTGGGTATGTTTGGATAGAAGAAGCGGGAACAGGAGGAAGCGTCTTCCGAAAACTCTATTCAGGATTTCTCAGAGAAGCCAGCGATGTGCTTCGCAATGATGAAATCGACAAAGCCAGTCAACTAATAATGGAATCTGCAACCGTGTGGACTGAAGTGGCAAAAACGCTTCTTAAAGGAAGCAAGATCAGCGACCCTGATGAGATCAGCAATGTCCTAACTAATGTTAAGGCAAAGATAACCAGATGTGCTGAAATCGAAGAAAAAGCCTTTAATCTATTAAAAACAGCAGTCTAACAGTTCGTGGAGAAATTAAAGACACTCTGAAGGTCGCAAAATTCGATTCTTGTGCAGGTAGTCTATGAAAGAAGGAAGCTTGAATTTTTTCCTATGACATCGTAGGTCTACATTCGTCTTTACATCTTCAATGTTAATTTCTCCCAGATTTTGTTCTTTGGCTATCTGCAAGCAACCTACTCTATTTGGGTCTATTCCCATCAAGTAAGCAGCCACTGCGTCACAACTTATTGGATTTTCAGAAGCCAAGACCAAGCCCATACGTATAGGAGTTCCGCTGATGGGTGCGTCTCCCTCGCTTGCAACAATTGCGTCGATAATTCCCAGTTTCGGTAACAGTTTTTTGTAAAGTGCGATCAAGCGGTGCTCGAACTTACTAAGTGCTGACCAATACTGGGGAAGGTTTGAAAAGTCGCACTCTGAAAGCTCGGTATGGATTTGCCATTTCGTTGCCGTTTCGTAGCCTGTTGTCGGCTTGGGTTCTAAGCATCCCATCAGATTTTTCACACACGCCGATATCGTTGTGAATTCATGTGTCTTGAGCACAGGCGCCGATATCAAGTAGTCGGCGTTAAGCGTTGTTCTGGCTACGCCAAACACTTCATCATAGAGTTTGACCTTTTCAAAAACATCGGTGTTTAAGTCGAAGAGTTTAACCCCGTATTTGTCCTCAAGCTTAGAGTAGTCAGCGAATTCGAATAGGTTATGTGTTGAGTCGGGCACTAAGCCCGTGGATCCACAGCAACCCTCGGCTATTGTTATGTCTCCTTTGTCCTGAAAATACTCCATTATACCCTCAACTACCCTGACATCCGTGTTTTCTCCGTTATCCTTTACGCGAGAGGCTAGATTGGGCTTTATGAGTATGTTAGAGTCTGTGACTTTTGGGTTCAATTTCTCTAAGGCTTTAATCGTCGCTTCTTTAGCCTTTCCATGCATCACTACGACATAGCTTTTCATGTCGATCCCAAAAGCCCTTGTAAGGTGATATTCCACCGCTGACATAAAGATTCTCACAGATCTATCAATTTTGAAAAATTGTTTTCATGTCAAGTCGTTAATCTTTTAAGGAAGAAGCGCTACCGTGGAAGAGGATACACATGTATTGGGGAAACTTTCAGAAAACAGAAGAGAACCTAACTTGTGAGGGTGTGAAGATTGAACCCAGAAGAGGGCGAGCCACGTTTCGGCTTCGTGACACGCAACTACTTAGTGCTTACCCTCACATCAACTCTCTGGAGTATCCCCAATAGTATCACCTACACCTACTTCTCGTTATACGTCTTCGGATTGGGCGGAACAGAAACAATCATAGGCTTAGTGATGGCTCTGGGAAGCGCCACTTACGTCATGTTCACAATAATAGGCGGTCACATAGCCGACTTGTACGGCAGAAAGAAACTAATCGGCATCATGATGGTAATCCTTGGGTTAAGTCAATTTTTGGTGGCGATTGCACCCGACTGGCAGTTCTTAACCCTAGCCATAGTCATAACAAACATCTGCTGGGTATTTGAACCGGCGTTCTGGGCGATGCTGGCAGACTCCATAAGCGAGCAGAAGAGGGGAAGAGGCTTTGCGCTCTTTAGTTGCTTGAATTATCTTCCATGGGCGATCATGCCTTCAATCGGCGGCTACTTAATCGACACATACAGCATTCTACCCGTAATGAAGTGGACTTACATTGGCTTGGCTATAGTAGGCGTAATCGCTGGAGTAATACGGTTGTCGATGCTCACGGAAACGATTTCTCCCCAACTCAGGAAAGTTGATGAACGATATAGTCTGAAAGGATTAGGCAAGCTCGTGAAAGATTCCTTCAGAGAGCATCTACAAACGTGGTTGTGGATGCCCCGCTCAGCCATCGCCTTGACAGTTTCATATATTCTATGGGCTTTCGAATACGGGTTGGTTGAACCCTACTGGATAGTTTACGCCGAGAAAACAATCGGTGTCACATCTACACAGTGGGGCATCATCACGGTGATGGGTAGCGCAATTGGCATCGTGTCGAAGATACTCGTAGTAGGCAGACTACTGGACAAGTTCGGTCGAAGAAAGATTCTGTTAGTCACTACAGCCTCAGACGTGTTCACTTACATCCTCTTTATTCGTTGTGGCATGTTCATGCAAGTCTTGGCTCTCTGGATTGTAAGTTCCTTCATATGGTCTTTCTATGACCCGACATACTCGTCTTTGGAGGCGGACTTGATCCCGGAAGAGAGAAGAGGAAGGGTGTTCGCTGCTTTCGGTGTCGCTTGGTCAGCCTTCAGCATTCCAGCGAGTCTCTTAGGAGGGTTCGTTTATGAGCGAGTCAAGCCTGAATTATCATTCATTATGGCGTCAGTTGGCGTTATGCTGTGTTTCGCTCTGACCGCACTGTTCATTAAACAGACACAAACCAAAGAAAAGTGAGACAACTTACGCAGATGCCATCACTTCATCTTTCAACGTCTGTCATCAGCTGCTTTTGTTCAAAAGTTCCAGTAGTTGGTCTAATCTCTCGACAATTATGTCTGCGTCTGCTCCAAGGCTCGTTCTCTTGATGAACACTGTTTTCATTCCAACATTTATCGCTCCTTGAACGTCTGCCACTGGGTCGTCGCCCACATGAAGACAACGGTTCGCCTCAACTCCTAACTTCTTTAGGGTTGCCAAAAATATTGATGGATGAGGTTTGGCGTATCCGTGTTCATAAGAAACTGTGACGACATCGAAGATTCTTTCCATCTTGGTTCGTAGGCTGTCTAAGAGACGCCAGTGGGTGTTAGAGATTAGTCCAAGCTTGTATCCTCTTTTTCTCAATGTTGAAAGAACGAAGCGGGCGTTTGGGTACCATCTAACACTTCTGGTTGATAAGCCATAATCCACAGACTCTTTGATGGCACTCTTATAGACTTCCGATTTAAACCCAAGAGACTCCAAAACATCTGCAATCACGTTATCAAGAAGCGATTCTTGGTAAGTTTCCGAGAGCCTTTTTCGGTATAATGCGTCCATCCTGAAGTATTGGTTCAGAAACGTTTCCTCTGCGAGGCTTATGCCTCTTTTAGTGAGCGCTCTGAAAATTGGATAGATGATGTCTTCTTTTTTGGTTGCGCTATAGCGTAGGGTACCGAAGTCGTCAAAGGCGACGGCATCAACTTCTAAACTCAATTATAGCGTCTCCGTTGATAGTATTATCCCTTGAAGGTTCAATCACTTAAGGCACATTTATCTTTCTATGGCAGAATTGTATGGTGAAGTGGTGAGTTTGAGACTTAAAGATAAGGTTGCTGTTGTTACTGGTTCGAGTAGAGGTATTGGAAGAGCGATTGCCCTCGCTCTTGCTCAGGAAGGAACTCACGTTGTTGTAAACTATCTTAGGTCCGAAGAAGACGCTAAGGAAGTTGTCTCAGATATTAAGAAAATGGGACGAGAAGCCTTTGCAGCAAAAGCCGATGTTTCAAAGATAAAAGACGTTCAAGAAATGATAAACGAAGCGTTGAAGAAGTTTGGGAAAATAGACATCCTCGTGAACAACGCAGCCGACTTCTCAGCGATGGATTTTTCATTCAACAACCCGGATTGGGAGGGTTGGGACAGAATGATGGCAGTCAATCTCAAGGGGATGCTGATATGCTCGCAAGTCGTGTCAAAGCCTATGCTAAGACGGAAAAGTGGAAACATAGTCAACATAGTCGCGGACTGGATAGGAGGAGGCTTGTGTTACATGTTAACGAAGTCAGGAGGCATACCATTGACAAAAGGTTTGGCAAGAGTTCTTGCTCCGCATGTGCGGGTCAACGCTATTTGCCCCGGCTCAATAGACACAGGATGGATTTCTGCCCTCTCGGAAACTGAGAAAAAGAGACTTAAGGAAAAGATACTTTTGAAAAGGTGGGGGCAACCCGAGGACATTGCGAAGGTCGCGGTCTTCTTAGCCTCGGATGAATCCTCTTTCATGACTGGCTCAGTAGTCCTCGTCGACGGTGGCGAAACAATTAATCCACAATAAATTCTAACTACCCTTTTGAAGGGTTTCATGGATTTTCAAAACTGTAAGCAGCCTTTGTTAGCCTTTCCGCCCCGTCTTTCTTCACAAGCACTGTGTCTTCGATTCGGACACCGCCAAAGTCAACAATGTATATCCCAGGCTCCACAGTCGCTACGTTCCCAGATTCCAGAACGTCTTTGCTCTCTGAATTTAGAGTAGGTGGTGACTCGTGAACTTCTAATCCAACACCGTGACCTAAGCCGTGAACAAAATATTCCCCATAGCCTCGCTTTTCGATGTGTTTCCTCGCAACTGCGTCAACATTAATGCATTTTACTCCTGCCTTAACGCTTTGAAACGCTCTCTCCTGCGCATCTCTCACAATCTTATAGATTTTCTCTTGTTTCGGCAAAGGCTTTCCAACTACGACTGTCCTTGTCATGTCAGCTTTATAATGCTGAAATGAGGCTCCTATGTCGATAACCACCAGATCGCCTTTCCTAATCGCATAGCCCGTGCATCTGGCATGTGGAAAAGCTGAGTGAGAGCCTCCAGCGACTATTGTGTCAAAAGCCAGCATCCCAGAACCAGACTTGCGCATTTTATACTCCGCTTCAGCGGCAACTTCATATTCCCTTAAGCCAGGTCTAACCGTTTCTATAGCTGCCTTCATTCCTTCGCCCGTTAACTCAGCAGCCTTTCTAATACATTCTATTTCTTGTTTGTCCTTTACGCTGCGAAGTCGCATGACCATTTCGTTCTTAGGTGTGAATTCGGCGTTTTCTAAGGCTTTTGAGAAGTTTAAGTAGACGGCGGCGTCAAGAGAGTCGAAGCCTATACGCTTAAGCTTTCGGTCTCTCATCTGACTCTGGACCATCTCATTTAGGGCTCCCTTCTTCTTTGACAGTTCGATTTTGCAGCCTTTGGCGTTCTCTAGTGCTTCCTCGTAGAAACGTCCATCAACATAGAGGACACTTTCACCATCACGTGGGACGAGCAGTTTTCCTTCGCTCAAATAATTGGTGAAATACACGAGGTTGATTTCTCTGGCTACGAGGTATCCGTCAAGTTTTTCGGTCTCCAAAAGACGCTTTAGAGAGTCAATTCGATGTTGCAATTTCTTCACCAAACTTACTGAATTAGAATTGGTGTGCGACTATAACTTTTGTGTTGGTCTGTTTGGCTGAGTTTTACTGATTAGCCGCCGCTCATGAGTGACATTAGGATTATGTTGTCGCCTTCGTTTAGTTTGGTTTTAACTCCATCTAATTGACCTATCAAAACTCCGTTAACTGTGACGACGAACCCCATCTTAACATCCTTTAGTCCGGGCTCAAAGACTTCCCTCTTGAAGGGTTCACCGTAGATTCCAGCCAGCCTACTCAGAAGTTCAGAAAGGGATGCATTCTTTTCGAATTCCAATTCTTCTTCCCTTCGTCTAAGCATGTTTTTTATGTAACCCAAGTAGTGAACCCTAACTTTCATTCTTCTGCCTCAGATGTTCTTCCGTATAATATTATGGTGAAAAATAATATTTATTGATTTCCGACTTGGTGTCATTTATGGTTTCAGCCATACTTTCAACAAGTAGCCCGGCTTGTCCAGTTTAAGGTGCCAAGCCACTTCCCAAGGTATGGTTATGCGTCCATCTGCCAGAAGCCTAGCGACGAACTCTTCTCTATCTAAGCCACCAACGGGATGAACTTCTACCTTGAGAAGTTCGCTAGGCTCTAGCTTGTAGCGCCACCTAACCTCTACAGGAATCTGGATGCGGTTCAGCTTCTGCAGCCTAGCCAAAAATCCAACGGCTTCGGTTAGAGGCATGTTTCAACCAGCCACACCTGAATACTTTTGACGCCTTCCACAACCTTTCGTATACGTAAGACAAGCTAAACTTAAACCTTGTTTCCAGAAATCAAACCGAAACAGCCTCCACAAAAAATAAAATTTTGACACCACGACAAAGGACACAGAGAGAGGAAAGCCAGTTGGTTAAGGAAAACTTATAACAGCGTTATACAAGCCTATACTGTTGGGATACTCAGTGATCACAAAAAACATCTTAGACCTAATCGGAAACACCCCAATGGTGCAGATAAAACACCTGAACCCAAACCCCAACCTAAAAATGTACATAAAACTCGAAAAATACAACCCAGGCGGATCAGTCAAAGACCGCATAGCCAAATACATGATTGAGCAAGCTGAGAAAACTGGGCAACTCACCAAAGACAAGATGGTCATAGAACCCACAAGCGGCAACACCGGCATCGGACTCGCCTTGGTTTGCCGCGCAAAAGGCTACAACCTTGTACTAGTCATGCCCGAAACCATGACTTTGGAGAGACGTCAAATTCTCATCGCTTTAGGCGCCAAAATCATCTTAAGCGAAGGAGCCAAAGGAATGGACGGAGCAGAAGACTTGACACGCGAAATCATCAGCCAAAACCCAGACAAATATTTTATGCCCAACCAATTCGCGAATCCAGCAAACGTTCTCGCCCACTACGAAACCACGGCAGAAGAAATCTGGAGAGACACGAGAGGTGGGGTCACTCATTTTGTGGCGGGAATCGGCACAAGCGGCACTCTGATGGGGGTTTCTAAACGACTCAGAGAACACAACCCAAACATTCACATTACTGCGGTTCAACCAAGACCCAAAACATCCATACAAGGACTAAAAAACCTTCAGACCCAGTATGTTCCAGCAATCTGGAAAAAAGAATTCGTAGACGAAATACACTCTGTGCATCCACGTGATGCAGAGGAAACCGCTAGGCTTCTCACATTACAAGAAGGAATATTCGTGGGGCCCAGTTCAGGTGCCATCTTCCAAATCGCATTGAAAAAGGCAAGCAAAATGGAAAGAGGAGTTATGGTGGTCATGGCTCCCGATGGAGGAGAAAAATATCTTTCCACAACCCTTTGCGACCCTATCTTATGCGTGAAGTGCGCACAAAAATACGGCATCCAATGCTCCTACCTGGATGGTACTCCCATACTGAAAGCGCCATCACCCCCACGAGAAACGGTTTCTCCATAAAAACTTGTCACACTGAAAATTCAAGTGGAGAAATCGAGAAATCAATAAGATTAATATTTATCTACTCTCAACTCATATCTCTCTTCAACAATAAAATTTGAGTTGCATAATGGAGGATAAAATTTGGGCTATGCTGGACGAATACTTAACATAGACCTTTCCACAGGGAAAACCGAAACAGAACCCCTGAAAGAGGAAATCGCTAAAAAATACATCGGAGGCATCGGTCTTGGAATGCGACTGCTTCTGGAGCACTCAAAACCAGGCATTGATCCCTTCAGCCCAGAAAACCCACTCATCCTGGCAACAGGGCCTATCAGCGGTTCAATGGGACCAACAGGAGGAAACGGACACGCCTTCGTCTCAAAGTCACCAGCCTCTGGAGGAATCGGGGAAGCCAAATCACACGGCTTCTTCGGAACCGAACTTAAGCGTGCTGGCTACGACGCCATAATATTCAAAGGCAAAGCAGAGAAACCAGTCTACGTCTGGATCGACGACGACTCAGTCCAACTCATGGACGCAAAGCATCTGTGGGGCAAATCCCCAGAAGAAACAGAGAAAATCATCAAGGAAGAGTTAAAAGACTACTATATTCGAGTAGCCGCAATCGGTCCCGCAGGCGAAAAACTAGTCAGAGTTGCTTGCATCCTTAACGATGGCACCAGAGCCGCAGGAAGATGTGGTTTAGGAGCAGTGATGGGCTCCAAAAACCTTAAAGCTATCGCGATACGCGGGTCAAAAGACGTAACAGTAGCCAAACCCGAAGAATTCCAAGAGTTTGTAAAGATGATTCACGAGAGAATGAAGGGACCAGCCACAAGAAAATACAGAACCCTCGGAACTCCAGAAAACGTTTTGGTTCTCAACTCTCTTGGTGCTCTGCCCGTAAACAACTTCACAAGAGCCACCTTTGATGGTGCCGACAAGATTAGTGGAGAATACCTAAACGAACGCTTTGTAGCAAAAATCATCGGTTGCTCTTCTTGCGCTATGCGCTGTGAACACATAACTGTTGTGCCAGAAGGACCATACAAGGGAACAACGACACGGATGGAGTACGAGTCTCTGTGGGCTCTTGGACCGAACTGTGGCGTCGACCGCCTAGATGCGATTATAAAGGCGATGGCGATGTGCAACTATTACGGCGTCGACAGCATTTCAGCAGGCGTTATCGTCAGCTTTGCGATGGACTGCTACGAACATGGGCTACTCACAAAGAAGGACACAGACGGTATGGACTTACGATTCGGCAACCACGAAGCCATGTTAGAAATGCTAAAGAAAATCTCCCTCAGAGAAGGAATAGGCGACACACTAGCAGAAGGAGTAAAGAGAGCAGCAGCAAAAATCGGAAAGGGCTCTGAAAAATACGCCAACCACATCAAAGGCGTAGAAATGACCGGATACGACATAAGAGGACTAAAAACAGCAGCGTTAGGCTATGCAGTCTCTTTCCGTGGAGCTGATCACAATCGACACGGAGCCTACGCACCAGACGTGAAGGGATCAGTGAACCGATTCAAGGCAGAAAAGGGCAGAGGGAAACTCGTGAGAGAAATCGAGGACATATACACCATAATTGACTCTCTCATCGTGTGCAAGTTCTCAAGAGGAGTATACTTTGACGGGTTCAAAGACCTCGCAAAATATTACACTTTGGCGACTGGAATAGATGTGACCCCAGAAGAACTGGAAAAGACTGGTGAAAGAATAAACGTCATTGGTCGACTCTTCAACATTCGAGAAGGCTTCACAAGAAAAGATGACCATTTACCACACAAAATAATGACGGTTCCCATACCCGACGAAGTGGTTTCGAAAGGAAGCCACGTTCCTCAGAAAGACCTCGACATACTCTTAGACGACTACTACGAGACCCGTGGATGGACGAAAGAAGGTGTTCCAACTATGGAGAAAATGAAGGAGTTAGGACTTGACGACCTTGCCTACATAGTCAAGCCAAAAATCGAGAAGGTGAAGGCGAAATAGGAGGCGATGAGTTTGGCAGCACCTGTGAAAAGAAAGTTTGTTTCCGCTGACCCTGAGAAATGCGTTGGCTGCTCTGTTTGCGAGTACGTCTGTTCTTTCGAGAAGGAGAAGTCTTACAATCCATTAAAGTCTAGGATACGAGTCGTGCGTTTGCATCCCCTTGTAAACTTGTCTGTGACCTGTAGACTCTGTGAAGACCCGCCTTGTGTGGCTGCGTGTCCAAGAGACGCGTTAACACAGTCGGAAGAAACCGGTGTCATCATGGTTGACGAGGACAAGTGTAACGGCTGTGGATGGTGCATCGAGGCCTGCGACTACGGAGCCATCACTCTACATCCAGAAACGAAGAAAGTGTTCCTTTGCGACCTGTGTCAAGAAAAGGGAAAACCACAGTGTGTCGAATGGTGCCCAGAAGAAGCATTAGACTTTGTGACATCTGATGTTTTGGCGCAGAAAGCAAGAATCACAGCGATTAAGAAACTGTTCCAAGAAGCAATGAAAACCACACCAGGATAAAAGCAGTCTAATCATAATCCCTTTTTCTTGTTTTTCCAGATAAGGTTAAAACACCCAGTCTCCTAGATGAGGCTATGAGATATCTTATCAATCTAAAGGGGAAAGGCGTGAAGATAACGGACTTAGCAGGGTCTTGGGACGTTTCCGATGAAGAAGTTGCCGAGATAAGGGCTTCGCTTAGAGAGGCTTGGAAAAAATGGAGACTACCGGAGTTGCAATAGGGAAATGGCTTTGGCTTCTGTCGAGTCTATCCCTCTTTCAACAGCCCAATTCTTGGTGTTAAAGAAGCAAAGGCTTATTCCATCAACACAAGGCAAATCAAAAGAAGACATTGTCAACATCGCCAAAAGTTTATGCGGGATACAATACGACCCATTGCCAGTGATTGCGCAAGCCCAATACGTAACCTTATGGAATCGTGTTCAGGGATTCACAGGAAACTGGCTTGACTCGCTACTTTATGAAGAAAGACGATTAATCGAATTTATGTTAATGCGTCAAACACTCAACATAGTTCCAACAGAAGAATTACCATACTATTACCAAGGCACACGCAGCGTCGCGAGAGTTGGATGGATACAGGGCGTAATCGACAAAAAAGAAGACAAAAAAAGCAAAGAAATTCTTCAAAGGGTAAAGGAAAAGGGCGAGGTTTCACCGAAAGATTTTCACTACGCTGCTTTTCGACCGCTCTTCTATTCCGGAAGAATATTCATTGCTCACAGAGAAAAGGGTGTATTTAGAATGCCTTACTACCGCCTGTTTTCAAGTCATTTTCCAGATGTTAATTTGGATTCAATTGACGAAGCGACAGCACGTAGGTATTTAGTGCTCAAAACCTTATCCGCTTATGGCGTATCTTCATCAAGACACATCGCATATTGGATAGGATACAAAGTCGGAGAAACAGAAGAAATTCTTCAAGAGCTAGAAAAAGAAGGCGTCGTCACTAAAGTGAGAATAGAAGGCCTGCGAGGGCTTCACTGGATAGGGATCGAAGACCTTAACAAACTTGAAGCAAACACTGGCAGGGAAGATTTTGTGGCACTCTTGACCTTAATGGACAATTTGACAAGAGATAGAAAGTGGCTACAACAACTCTTCAACTACACGTTTGAAGTTGAATACTTCCGAAAGAAAGGAATGAAATGGCACGTAAACATTCTCCACAACAACGAATTCTTGGGTTTCATAAATCCAAAAGTTGACAGACCAAGAAAACTTTTCATAATCAAAGATATTGTTCTCAAACGTCAACTAGAAGACGAGGAATCGAACAGAGTTCTCAACAGAATAAAAGAATTTGCTAGTTTCCATAATGCTGAAGCGATCAAAGTAACAAAAACGGAATCTGCTGAGGTTCAAAACGCATTACGAAAACACGGATTTTCTGAAAAGGAGAGAGGAGAACTACTATACAGTTTGAACTAGATAAGTCAATAACTTTTTCTTTCACTTATTGGAGCCCTTATTCCGATAAAGATGTAAAGTTATGGAAGATTCTCTAGGAGAAGTTTAGTCAAGTGGTCTGCAGTTTTTTCTAATTCCTCTGTTAAGCCTTCTCCGAAGCTGGTGTCCTTCGGCTGTATTACAAGTAGTGCAATCTTTGCTCTTGTCGTCTCTTTAAGGTATTCACAGAATATTTGAAGTGGCAGAGCATGGGTTGAAATTGCTGGTCGCCTTGCCAATTGTTCTGGCTTGAAAAGTTTTGAAAGTCCAGGTTTTAGGTTCAGTAGGGCGGCGTCAATAATCAATATGTGCGTTGGTTTAAACTCAATTATCGGTTCTATAAAACTTTCAGGAACGGTTTCGCATTCTATCAAGTAAACGGATTGTGATACTTTGTTCCGCAGTTTTCTTACAATTTCTACTCCGATAGAATCGTCTTTTCGAATCGAACTTCCGACGCCTGCAACAACCACTTTTTTGGCATCTTTAAGCCAATTATGCAATTCAACTTCAATCTCACTTGTGTCAGTTGTAGATGATTTTTCCATTTAATTAACTCCTTAAACAGATAGGAAAGAAATAGTCAAAGAAGTGGGCGTTATGCAAATTATCTCTTCAAGGTTCTCAGTAACTTTTTGTCGCTGTCATATATCTTTACTTCGAGGGGCATCTCACCTATCGCAAAGTGCGTGGCACACGCCCAACATGGATCGTAGGCTCTGAAAGCCATCTCAACCATGTTCAGTACACCTTCGCTCACTTCTGGTCCGTGGATGAGACCTTTTGCCGCGTTTTTTATGGACATGCATATCGCTGGAGCGTTATTCGTCGTGGCGACTATCAAGTTGACTTTCTTTGCCAATCCTTCCTCGTCAAGTTTGTAATGATGTATTAGTGTGCCCCTTGCCGCTTCAACTATTCCCACTCCTTCTCCGGGTTTGCCTGGTTTGTTTCTAATCTCTGTGCTTGTTATTTCCTTGTCTCTGCTCAACTCAAGGGCTCTCTCAGCTGCGTACAGCAGTTCTATCAGTCGTGCCCAGTGAAATGCAAGGGTTGAGTGCACCGGTTTTCCGCCGAGTGTTTCGTACATCCTCTTGTATTCCTGCTGTGCCAGTGGCGTTGCCATACCCTCTGAGGCGTTAAGTCTTCCGAGAGGTCCGACACGATAGACGCCACTTGTAGGTCCATCAACCAAGCCTTTCCATCCAACCTTCTTGAGATATGGAAACTTAACATAGGTCCACTCTTCCACGCGTTCTTCAACTATGTCCAAATAGTCAGAAGGAGCGAATTTCACAAACTCCTTGCCTTCCAGATCAACCACTCTCACTTTGCCATCGTAAAAGTTGCCTTTGTTGTTTTCGTCTACGAGACCCATGTAATAGGTTTTCAGGGTGTATGCGTCACTGAGCACCAAGTCCACGTACTTCTTATTCTGCAGCACAACATCATCAAAAATCTTGAGGCTGAACTTGGCAAATTCAACGCTGGACTCTGCCATCTTTTCGATTTCCTGTCTCTCTTCCTCTGTGAGTCCTTTTGATACGCCTCCAGGTAACCCGCAGATCGGGTGAGTCGCCTTTCCACCCAGCATGGCAGTGATCTTTTGTCCGTAGGCTCTGTGCTTGATGACTTCCTTGGCTATGTCCAAGCCAACCTTCTTTATGACTCCAAGAATGTTTCTTTCCGCCGGTGGGGCATCGGGTCCGACGACAAAGTCTGGGGCGCCCAAGAAGTAGAAGTGAAGGGTGTGATCGTAGATGTAGTAGCCACTGTACAGGAGCTCTCTAAGTTTCTTGGCGGCAGAAGGAGGTTCTACATTAAACGCTGCGTCTAGTGCCTTGGTTGAAGCAAAATGGTGCGCAACTGGACATACGCCGCAGATTCTGGGAGTTATTATGGGCAGGTCTTCTGCCTTCCTGCCTTCACAAAACCTTTCAAAACCTCTTAGTTCTGGAACCTGAAAGTACGCGTTTTCTACGTTTCCTTCCTTGTTTAGGAAGATGGTTATTTTTCCGTGACCCTCCAACCTCGTGATCGGGTCTATAGTTATCGCTTTCAGTTCATTCATTCTTCATGATTCTCCTTCGCAGAATAGAACCGGGTAAAGAGTACTTGTAGAAAGTTCCCAACGGATCCTTAATCTGTGCAACCATTTTTTCAGCGTCAAAATCTGGGTTTTTTTCCTCCTCTAATCCAAGAATTGATGCTAGAGCACTTATCATTGCTGCTCCTTGTTCGGTTGCGTTGGGGCAAGGTCCCCCGCATCCTGTGCAAGGCATGTTCGCGCTGATGCACTGTGCCTCGCATCCTCCACGAGTTGCGGGTCCCATACAGATTATTCCTTGCTCAAGCAAGCATTTTTCTGGTTCTGGAGCTTTCTCATAAACTCTGTAGATTTTCGAAATTTTCTTTTCCTCTTTTTTCCTTGGGCATTGGTCGCAGACGGATTTTTCTGGGGCAAGCACCGAGCCTTTAGGTGGTAGTTCGTTCTTGGTGATTGCCTCAACCGCTTTCGCCACTAGATTGTAGTGTGGAGGACAGCCTGGCAAATAGTAATCCACCTCCACGGTCTGGTCTAACGTTTTCACAGTGTCAAAAAACTCGGGTAACGTCAACTCTCCCTCTTCGACCTTGAAAGAAGTCTTAGGAGTTAAAGAGTTTGGGTTTGAAGTGGACGGAGACTGAAGGTAAGACCTCTCAAAGACCTCTTTCTTGTTTGCTACATTGGCGAGACCTGGAATACCGCCTAGCTGGGCGCAAGCACCAAAAGCCACAAGAACCTTTGACTTCTTTCTCAGCAGTTTTGCCATATGCTCTTGTTCTTCGGTTCTGATTGCGCCGTTGAAGAAGCACACGTCTATGTGTTTGTCTGGCATTGCCTCGACATCTTTGTATTTGATGTCCATTGCCACAGGCCAGAACACGATGTCTGCTATGGCTACGACGTCGAGGATTTTCTCGTTTATGTCTAGAACTGCGATTTCGCAGCCTCCGCAGCTCGCTGCCCAGTAGAAGGCGAACTTCATCTTTCGTGCGTTCATATTAGACTCGTCACCTTGGAAGCGTCGACTCTCAGTTCTTTGAGGGCCAACTCTTCTGGGCTGAAGCCCATGGCCAAGCCTAGTAACTGTGGATAGTGCAGAACAGGCATGCCATACGTTTCGTTGAACATTCTTTCGATTCTGGACTGGTTGGTGTCAAACATCATGTGGCAGAATGGGCACACTGTGATGATTGCTTGAGCGTTAACCGCCTTCATGTGAGAGAGTTTATCTCGTGCTAAGGAGAGCGGAATTTTTTCGTTCACTCCGATTACAGGAGCACCACAGCATTCAGTTTCATCCATATAGTCTAAGCATTTGGCGCCTGTCACTTCTACGAGGCTTTTGAGAATCTTGGGGTTTTCCGGGTCGTCGAAGCCTATGTGTTTCTGTGGGCGCACAATGTGGCATCCGTTGTGCTCCGCGACGTTGAGCTTAATGAGTGGTCTTTGAATAGTTTCTTTAATTCTTTCCAGTCCGACATCTTCGGCTAGGACTTGCATCAGATGTTTGACTTCTATTGTTCCCTTAAACTCAATTCCAACGTCTTTCAGGTAACTGTTAACCATTTCCCTCAGGTTTTTGTCTTCTTTGAGCATCTTGTTGACTTTGCGTAACGTACCAGCGCACCCAGGGCAAAGCGTCATGATGCTTAGACCTTGTTGTTCTGCGATGCAGAGGTTTCGGGCCGCCAAAGTGAGCATTATATCATGGTTTACCGGGTCTAATGGAAGCCCACAGCAGTTGTAGTCGGGCATCTCAACTAATTTTATGCCCAGTTTTTCGGCAACCTTTCTGGCTGAGATTTCATAGCTGAGCACTCTGTAGGGTATAGCGCATCCAAGAAATAGCAGATACTTAAGTTCGGGCATTAGCGTTTCCTCCTTTATCCACCAATTTTGAAAAACTAGTTCGGGCGAACAGCTTCGAAATGCCTTCTAAGTTGGCTTTTGGTAATGGAGGCAATCCAGCTTCTTGCCGTTTTTTTAGCCTAAGCTCAGGAATCTTGTAGGCTAAGCCTGTTTCCAAAATTGCACCAGCCAATTCTTTGAAAACAGATGGCATGTATCCCTCTCTTACGGCTATGTTTCTAAGGGCTCGAATAACGCTGGATATTTCCACATCTTGAGGACAGTGGTCAACGCATGTGTAGCAAGCTGCACAGAGCCAGAGCTGGTCGCTCGAGAGAACCTTATCTTTTAGTCCTAATTGTGCCATTCGCAGAATTTTTCTGGGTCTGTATGAATCACTAAATCTGGCGATAGGACAGTCAGCGGTGCAGGTTCCGCACTGGAAGCACATCATGAGGCGTTCTCCGCCTGGAATCCTTCTGACTTCATTCTTGAACCGCATGTTTATGTCAGAAATCTTCAGCGTCGCTTTCGTTTCAAACTCTTTTGAGTTCACTTCTTTCTTTTCAGTCATGACTTTTTCCTCCGTTCTTTAATGGACTTGGACCGAGTTTTCGTATTTCTTCCACCATTTCCCTAATAACTGTAGCGAATCGGTCTCCTTCAGAGGCTGAGACCCATTCTAGTTCGAGTCTTCCCGGCTCGACGCCAAATTGCTCTAAAACCTTCTGCAGTAGCAAGATTCTTCTCTGCGCCTTGAAGTTGCCGGAAAGGTAATGGCAGTCTGACGGGAGATGGCAACCTGCCACCAGCACACCGTCTGCACCGTCTTTAAACGCTTCAAGAACAAACGCAGGGTCTATTCGTCCGCTGCACATGACTCGTATTATTCTCACGTTGAGAGGATACTGCATTCTGCTGACTCCAGCCAAGTCGGCGCCCGCGTAGGCACACCAGTTACACAGAAAGCCGACAATTTTTGGCTCAAACTCTGTTTCAGTCATGTTTCACTTCCTCCGCTAACGTAGCCTTAATCTGCGCCATAATCTGTTCGTTTGTGAAGTGCCCCATGGTGATTGCCTTTGTTGGACAGGATGAACCACACACGCCGCAGCCCTTGCACAGGGCTTCAAGAACCTTTGCAACTGGTTTTTCGCTGGTCTCTTCCATTTCGATGGCGTTGTAGGCGCACACGGACTCGCAGATTTTGCATCCGCTACAGAGTTCTTCATCAACGCTGGCTATGCTTCCTTCCATCTCTAGAGCCGTCTTCGACAACACGGTGGCCGCTCTGGCGGCTGCAGCACACGCTTGCGAAATGCTTTCATCTATGAATTTGGGTGAGTGAGCCATGCCGCAGAGGAACACGCCGTCGGTGGCAAAATCCACTGGGCGGAGTTTCATGTGCGCCTCAAGGAAGAATCCATCTTTTGTCAACGGCACCTTCAACATTCCAGCCAAGTGTTTGTTGTCTGGGTTTGGAATGGTAGCAACGCTCAGAATGAGGAGGTCGGGTTCGATTGGAATCCATGTCTTTAGAACGGGTTCCCAAGCGGTGACTCTGAGTTTCCCGTTTTCTTTCGTGACTTCAGGCTTGTTTTCGTCGTCGTAGCGTATGAATATAACTCCTTTGTCGGCTGCTTCGCGGTAATAATCTTCCCTAAATCCGAAGGTTCGCATGTCCTTGTACAAAACGTAGACGTCGGTTTGAGGGCTGAGTTCCTTGATTTTCAGAGCATTTTTAACCGCCTGACCGCAGCATATGCGAGAACAGTTGGGTCGTTCATGGTTTCTTGAACCGACGCACTGTATCATGACAACCATTTTTACGTTGAACTTACCCTGGGCGAGTTTCTCCTCTAACTCGTGTTGTGTAAGGACTCTCTCGTCGGTTCCATACAGATACTCGGTTGGCTTGTACTCGACGGCGCCGGTTGCGACTATGACGACGCCGTGTTCAATCTCCTTCTTGCTGCCATTGTTGTTCAAAGTTGTCTTGAAGTTTCCGATGTAACCCTTGATGTCGCCTATTTCAGAGTTTAAGTGAACGTGAATCTTTTCGTTTTCCATCACTTCATTGACAATTGATTGGAGTTGTTTCTGCGGGTCTTGAGACCCAAGCAAATAGTGAATCTTCCGGGCGTATCCACCAAGTTCTTTATCTCTCTCCACGAGGTGAACTTTGAAACCCTGCTTCGCCAACTCTAACGAAGCAATCATTCCTGAAAGGCCTCCGCCTATGACTAGCCCTGTTGGAACGACATTAATTATGGGTTTTGGCAGGGTTTTCAACAAGCGGGCTTTGGCGACTGCAGACCTCACTAAGTCTTTCGCCTTTTCAGTGGCCTTTTTAGGCTCGTGCATGTGAACCCATGAGCACTGGTCCCTAATATTTGCCATTTCAAAGAGGTAGGTGTTTAATCCAGCCTCACGGACGGTTTCTCTGAACAAAGGTTCATGAGTTCTTGGTGTGCAAGAAGCTACGACTACACGGTTCAGATTGTGCTCCTCAATTCTTTCGCGAATGCCCTTCTGCGTGTCTTGAGAACACGTGTAGAGGTTGTGTTCAGCATAAACAACATTAGGCAACTTCTTGACATATTCCACAACCTCTGGAACGTTTACAACACCCCCAATGTTGATGCCACAGTGACACACGAAAACTCCGATGCAAGGCGTTTCCTTAGACACGTCCTTCTCAGGTGGATATTCTTTCACAACGGTGAGTTTGCCTCTCTCAGAGGCCATGATGCTGCCAGCTTTGGCGGCTGCTCCACTCGCTTGAGCCACGCTTTCTGGAATATCTTTGGGAGAGGCAAATGCGCCGCAGACATATACTCCTGGGCGAGATGTTTCCACTGGTGAAAAGGTGTCTGTGGCGCAGAACTTGTACTTGTTCAATTTTATGCCGAGAATTTTGGCCAGTTCTTCGGTACGTTTTGGCGGTCTCATTCCGACCGATAAAACTACGAGGTCGAATTCTTCATCTTTGGGCGTTTCTTCTTCCACGTGTCGCACTATCAGATTCTGAGTCTCAGGTATCTCATGGATGCTTGAAACCCTTGACCTCACAAATTTGACTCCGTATTCTTCCGCCGCCCTATTGTAATAAGCATCAAACTCTTTTCCGAATGCACGCATATCCATAAAGAATATGGTGCACTGTACGCCCTTAGTGTGTTCCATGGCTATCACCGACTCCTTTATGGCGTACATGCAACAGGCGGAGGAGCAGTAGCTGTTTCCAACCAAGGCGTCACGGGAACCGACACACTGAGCAAAAGCTATTCTCCATGGCACTGTTCCATCAGATGGACGCAGAATTCTTCCACCGTGTGGTCCCGAGGCGCTTAGAATACGTTCAAACTCGATGCTGGAAACAACGTTGGCGTATTGACCATAACCATACATGCTTTTTAAGCGAGGGTCAAACTCCTCAAAACCTGGAGCAAGAATGATTGCTCCAACCTCAATGTTTAGAACTTCAGGTTTTTGGTTGAAGTCGACGGCTTCTGCTTTACAGACGTTCATGCACAATTCGCATTTGAGACAATTCTCTTCGTCAATTGCGTACTTTAGTGGGACAGCCTGAGGAAATGGAACATATATCGCCTTTCGAATGCCCAATCTCTCGTCGAATTCATTTAGCACCTCT